>ENA-UPSB01000032-UPSB01000032.1-bioreactor-metagenome-genome-assembly--contig:-NODE-32-length-256338-cov-10.270279_pt1 | contig 256338 bp, 243 predicted proteins | sample MGYA00238182_ERZ773286 | MGnify/ENA primary metagenome ERZ773286 (study PRJEB29026, sample SAMN07631240) | bioreactor metagenome | isolation source: Switchgrass digestor | place: USA: Dartmouth...
AACATATATAGCAGAGGCGAAGTTGTATGTGGTGAGAAATAAGGGGACGGGTAAAGTATATGCTCTTGCTTCAACCGATAAGAATCGTTTAACGGATGAACAACAGAAAGCAAATGCTGAATATATTTATGATTATTTGTCTAAACAAGGTTGGACTAAAGAAGCCATATGCGGATTGCTTGGGAATATTCAGCAGGAAAGCCATTTGAATCCTGGTGTTTGGCAAAATTTTCAAGACACTTCACTAGGATATGGTCTAGTTCAATGGGATGATGCAACTAAGTTTCTTAACTTGGCAAATCTTGATGCAAGCAAAGCTGATAATTTGGCCAAAATTGATCCTAAAAAGCTAATGGACCTGCAATTGGACTTTTTGATATATACTAGTAAGACGACTACTCCATCGAATAAACGTGAGTGGTTTGCAACCACTGGTTATGGTTCTCCATATAAGATGACTTATGAGCAATATATTGTGTCTACCAAGAATGTAGGCGATCTTGCTTTGGTATTTCATGCATCATACGAAAGATCTGCTGACGATGCAAAAAGAAAACAAAATAGGATTGACTATGCCAACAAGTGGTATGATTACTTTAGTAAACGATAGTTAAAAATCATACAATGGTCAATGATACAGTATGTATGAAAGGGGAAATATGTTAATGAAAAAAGTTAATTTAACCGCTATATCAATAATAAGTTTTATAATCCTAATTGTTGGTTTGGCAGGCTGCGGGAGTATAAAAGGTGAATCTGAGATTTCAGGAGTTATGCCAACAAAACCGATTAATTCTCTGTCAGAGAATGGCATTAAAGCAATTGACTATAATCAGTACCTTAAAAAGATATGGGTTGTGAAAAGCTGGAGTGGTGGGGCATATGATTATTCTTCATTTTTCATCTCAAGAATAGAAAACAGAGTTATTGAAGGGAAACTATCAACAGGTTCAATTGCATATCCAGACTTTTTCTTCTATTCGCTTGAGCCCTCAAAGTATTTGGGAGATTTATCAGGCACAGTTAATAATAGCGTAGCTGAATGTCAGTTTAGTGACAAAGTTGGAAATAAAGGAAGTGTAGCATTAATGTTTAAAGAAAACGATGAGATAGAAGCAAAAATAAAGTATACAAATAAAGGAGAAGCTTATAAAGACCTACCTTTAGATGGAAATTATATTTTTAGACCATACAACCTTACAGATATCAAGGATTTCATACAACTTAAGGAGCATTCGTTTGCAATTGATCTAAATTCATGGGGAAGCGTTAATTTTGTATCTGGAGAAGTAAATCATGGTGATAAGGTATACCCAGCAGTCTATTTAACAAATGAGCATGATGATATTCTTTATAAGTTTCAAGCATCATTTAAAACTGGTTCTAAGATTAAGCAAGCTTCAATAAAGGATATAAATAATGACGGTTTAAAAGATGTAATGATTACTACTGAATTTATTGATGATCCTGGTGCTGAAAGTATAGAGTGGATTTTTTATCAAATGAGCAATGGATTGTTTTATGATAGTGAACTCAATGGTAATTAATTGCACTGATTATTAGCACGGTTTGGGGACGAGGCAATAAATGTACAATTATTGTAGTAGAAGCGATAATGATACGAAAAGTGCCACATTCCCAAACATAGTAGAGCAAATCACATTGATGGACACCTTGAAAGGCTTATAGATTGGCTGTTCTACAGCAATTACAGCCACCTCAAAGGTGTCCCTTGCTTAATTTACAGCTACCTAAAAGAAATTTGTTATCGGTTGCAAAAAGTCCTAAGCGGTCGGCATTGCCGACCGCTGTGAACCGGCGGGTGCGCCCAAAGGTGCACCCGCCTTTAACCTGCATGGTTTTCGACCCCATGGTTCACCCCACAAATTGAGGTGACGAAACACATTTTGGGTCTGAATTTTGAATGACAAGACCCTTTCGCAGAAAGCCGCCAAATCCGGCTTAATTTTTGCCTAATGGGCAAACACCTTATGGCGGTTAACAAAACGCGACACAGCCGAGCACGGTGGCTTATGGAGGTAAGCATTCAGGTGCCGGATAACAAGTATATTTATGAAAATGTAACATGTAGCTTCTGTAGACTGCCGGTAACGAACATTTTAATAGGCTTGCACCCCATGGTTCATGGTGAACCATATCTTGACCGATATTTTTGCCCATGCTACAATGGTGGCAGCCGGGGGTTTAAGGGGGTAAACTTCCTGGAGAACTTAAAATAAAGCACATAATAAAAGCAGATACAGGCAGAGAAGGATTAAACGATAATGTTTTTCTTTCTCTGTTTTTTTGTTTCTGATTTTCCTTGCAATCATTTCCACAATCTACTTGCAATACTTCTGTACCAGAGTTAACATCACACACAACATAAACAAGAACCAAGGTTCGTGAGCCTGAAATCACGTAATTTGTCACATTATGAATGGATAGGTTGCCGTCCCCTTGCGAGGTCGAGAGACTAACGCTCTTAAATTGAGGTTGCCGGTATGAGTAGTGGAGACAATGAAAAAGGAGATGATAAGGATTTATCAGAAAAGAAATACCTGCTTTATTGGAATCGACATGCATAAAGACAAGCACTGTGCTGTGGTTATTGACTGTTGGATGAATAAACTCGGAGAGGTTAACTTTGAAAACAGGCCTTCCAAATTCCCTGCATTCGTTGAGGATGTAAGGAGGATATGTGGTACAAAGGAATTTGTATTCGGCCTGGAGGATACCCGAGGCTTTGGAAGGAACCTTTCAGCCTATCTTGTGGGCAGGAGGTTTGATGTCAAGCATGTCAATCCTGCTTATACAAGCGCTGTAAGGCTCTCCAATCCCATCGTCTTCAAGGATGATTTCTACGATGCTTACTGTGTTGCGAGAGTATTAAGGGATATGGTAGATGCCCTTCCTGATGCAAAGCATGAGGATATCTTCTGGACTATCAGGCAGCTGGTAAAAAGGCGGGATCTGCTAGTGAAGAATAATGTAATGAATAAAAATACGCTTCACAATCAGCTTATGTACTCGTATCCCAGCTACAGGAAATTCTTTGCCATGATTGACGGGAAAAGCGCACTATGCTTTTGGGAGAACTACCCTTCACCCATGCACATTAAAAATGCCACACCTGAGCAGGTTTATGAAACCCTGAAGGCAATCAATCAGGGGTTGAAGCTGGAGCGGATTTACGATATTTTTGCAATGATAGAAAGTGATGGCGATACAAGGAAGGACTATCAGGAGGAAAGGGATTTTATCGTCAGAAGCCTTGTAAAGAGCATAAGGAATAACCTTGAGCAGATTAAGGAAATCGATGTTGAACTTGAAAGGATAATTCCGCTGGCAGGATACAAATTGCGTACCATGCCGGGAATTGACCTTGCAACGGAAGCTCATCTGATTTCTGAAATTGGAGATATCAACCGATTCCCAGATTCGGATAAGCTAGCCCGGTTCATGGGGTTGGCTCCTGTATCCTTCAGCTCTGCTGGAAAGGGTAAGGATGAACGCTGCCGGAACGGAAACAGGGTGCTGAATGCAATATTTCACTTTCTCGCAATCCAGATGGTAGCTGTGTCAAAGGGTGGAAAGCCGAGGCATCCTGTGTTCAGGGAGTATTTTGAACAGAAGGTTAAGGAAGGCAAGAACAAACCACAGGCTCTTGTGTGCGTGGCAAGACGGCTTGTGAGGATTATTTACGGCATGATGAAGACCAAGACGGAATACAGACCGCTTGAGAAGGCTGACGGAAAGAACTGATTTGGAGAACTATGGTTTAATCTTTGGTAGTTATTAGCATTTTTTAATTGAGATAACGGCGCAGAAATTATATAATGGTAATGGCTCTTGTAGTGAGGGGACGGGTAAAACTGGCGAAATAATTGTGGCATCTGGGCAAGAGGGGGATATAGGTAGATTTAAGTATAACTTTATTGAAACAGCGATAAAGCAGATTAATGATTACAAAACTTCAAATCCGGGACAACCAATAACTTGGATGATTGATAAAGGTAGTTATTCGGCTACAGATATAAAGAATTTTGAAGCTACCGCAAAAAGTCTTTGTGTGACAATTGTATTTGTAAATAGTAAACAAGAATTTGTGAATTACATCAATACTGGTAATATTGGGGGAAATGGCAATAGAACACAGACTATTTCGGACTTTACTTTATTTGGGCATGGGCACCCTGGAGAATTGAACTTTGGTTCAAGTTATGATATAAAGATATCAGATTTATCTTCAATTAATAGTAGTGCCTTTAACAATACAAATTCAACTTTTTATTCATGCAATACTGGAACTAATGGGGATAAAAGCTTTGCACAAGCTTGGGCAAATTTAACAGGTGGCACTGTGAAGGCAATGGTTAATAAGACAGATTATGAAACTACTGCGTATACACAAGAACAGCTTAATGAAATACAAGGCAGAAATATTATTCAAAAAGTATGGAATAAGATGTTTGGAGAAGAGGACGAAATTACAAAACTTAGAAAAGCAACAGGATATCTTCAGGGTGGATCCTACCGATATCCCAAAGAAGGGAAAGATGCTTATTGGGAAACTTTTAAGCCAAAAAAATAGAAAGGGTGGTTTATAATGAGGAGGAAAACAAAAATGTTTCTATGCATTAGTATTTCTGTACTTGCAGTTTTAATAATATTAGATTTTATTCCTGTTAAGATGGCTGTTGATATTAGTAAAGTGGAAAATCTGAGGAAATATAATATTAATAAGAATGAAAAGTTATACATATGTGAACATGTTCAAGTTACAGGAGCTATTTGGAGAGCTATTGGGGATAAAGATGGAGTAAGGGATTTGAAAAATAGAGGAAGTATTTATTTAGCTGAGCCTTTACAAGGAAAAGACCCTTTAAAAGAACTTAATAATGCTTTTACTAAGCCGTATTTACCCCAAGCTCGTAATGGATTTATTTTTATAGGTGAGGAGGGCAGTAAACTTGATGAGGGAGATGATACTACTGTAGAGTTTAAAGTTAGAGACTGGAAAATTATTTCACCTATTCGTCGTGATTCTATTAGAGATATATATGCACCAAAGTCGTACTTGACTATTTATGACTTCATAAAACTACCATAGAACTAAACAGGCGGTTGTCTTCGGATGACCGTCTTTTTTTCATCGTTGATTTTTTGATTGATAAAAAAAGATTAATAGCATATAATTAAAGTAAGGAATACATGGAATTCGCAGAAAGGAGTTTGGAACTATGGAACTTGCAAAAATTACTGCAAAAGGGCAGATAACAATACCTATTCACATCAGAAAAAAGCTTAACTTAAAGGATGGCGATAAAGTTATTTTCATCGAGGAAAATGGGCGTGTGGTTATGGAAAACTCAACCAAGGTTGCTCTGCGTGAGGTTCAGGATGCCTTTGTTGGGGAAGCCGAAAGGTTGGGCTTGGAAACGGAAGATGATGTTGCTGATCTGGTAAAACAATTTAGAAAAGAAAAATTGGAGAAAAAGCTATGAGAATAATGCTTGATACAAATGTTCTCATATCTGCAATACTTTTTCGCAGTGAACGTTTAAGTCAGCTTGTTGAGAAGGTAGCAGAAGAATACACATTGGTGCTTTCAACGTATGTTGTTGATGAACTGAAATCAGTTGTAGAAAGGAAATTTCCTAGCAAAGTAAAAGCCATAGAGAAATTTCTGACGGTACTGTCTTATGAACTTGCCTATTCTCCACAAGATTATGAGGGTAGCCAATTGTTTGAAATAAGGGACGAAAAGGATTATATGGTTTTACCACAGCAATAGTAGCCGATGTTGATATATTAATTACAGGCGATAAAGACTTCACAGATGTTGAAATAGAACGGCCTGAGATACTGACACCAAAAGAATTTTTAGAAAAATATTAAAATTAATGTAGCCCGGTGAACTAATCAAAACGGTTGCCGGGCTTATTTTTTGCCCTTTTCAGAAAAGTAAATATGCCTATATGACATATACAAATATGCCTATATGGTATATATAAAAATGTAGAAAAAGTATGGATATTTGCTCACTCACCTCTCTTCACTTGCCGGAAAAATAAATAGAGCCCGACAAATAGTTTTGTTTTAAACTATCTGCCAGGCTCTATAGGTGAGTCAAACTTCGCTCATTGGAAAATGACAATGATGGATGAAAACACTAAATGCCAAGATGTAGATAATGCGACGGTGGAACTATTGGAATTTAAGCAATTGCGAATATGGCTGTGTTGGCGGTACGAAAAAAAGAATAAAAACGACCGTCCTACCAAGGTTCCTTACGGAGCAGATGGTATTGGAATTGGCACTACTCAAGACTATAGCAGACGCTGGGTTTCTTTTGAAGAAGCAAGCAGAGCGTATGAGGAACTCGGTTTTGATGGTGTAGGGTTTGTTATACCCAAAGGCTTTGGCGGTATTGACAGCGACCACCGCAAAGAAGGTGACCCAATAAACACTGACCTTGTTGAACACTTTCAGACATATGTCGAAAACTCTCCAAGCAAAACTGGCCGACATTGGATTTTCAAATGTGACACATCGTATATTCCGAATCAGGACGGCAAACTTGACAGCTGCTATTACTGCAAAAATCCCAAAAACGACTTGGAGATTTACTTCGGTGGCCTGACAAATCGATTTTTAACATTTACAGGTGATGTAGTAAGTGATTTGCCAATTGTGGATTGTACGAAAGCTGCGCAGTGGTTTCTTGACAAGTATATGCTCCGTCCTGCATTGCCTGATGCACCGGACATGTGACACTTGGAAAGACTTCCAGGAGGAAAGAGATTTCATTGTTAAAAGCCTTGTGAAAAGCATTAATAATAACCTTGAGCAGATACAGGAAATTGATGCTGAGCTTGAAAGAATAATCCCTCTGACAGGCTACAAATTAAGAACAATGCCCGGAATTGACATTACAACCGAGGCTCAAATTATATCTGAAATAGGTGATATCAACCGCTTTCCAGATTCAGATAAGCTTGCCCAGTTCATGGGTCTTGCACCTGTAAAATTCAGTTCAGCAGGAAAAGGCAAGGATGAACGCTGCAGAAACGGAAACAGAGCATTAAACGCAATATTCCACTTCCTAGCAATCCAGATGGTAGCTGTGTCAAAGGGTGGAAAGCCGAGGCATCCTGTGTTCAGGGAGTATTTTGAACAGAAGGTTAAGGAAGGCAAGAACAAACCACAGGCTCTTGTGTGCGTGGCAAGACGGCTTGTGAGGATTATTTACGGCATGATGAAGACCAAGACGGAATACAGACCGCTTGAGAAGGCTGACGGAAAGAACTGATTTGGAGAACTATGGTTTAATCTTTGGTAGTTATTAGCATTTTTTAATTGAGATAACGGCGCAGAAATTATATAATGGTAATGGCTCTTGTAGTGAGGGGACGGGAAAGATTGAAACGTATACTTATATTGATAAGGACGGAAAGAAGGTAACTAAGGAATGGACAATCACAGATGAGGAATTCTTAGACAAAAATGCATTGTCACAAGCAGATATTACTAGAATATGTAATGAGAAAAATCCTGGATTAGTAGAGCGGGGATTCGATAAAGCAATATATGAATATGCTCAGAAGAAGGGTATAAACCCAAAAGTAATATTGGCAACACTTGCTCAAGAACAAAATTGGTGTAAAAATGGTAAATATGATAAAGCTTTTGGAGTTGGTCCAGGCGGTAATCCATCTTCTTTTGCAGAAAATGAAAAAGGAGGAATAGCCAAGACAGTTAGCACATATTTGAGGCATTTTAATAACGGCTTAGAGCAGGAGAGAAATGGTGGGCTTAAGGTAATGCATGTTAATCAGGATTATAAAGTAAACGGTGTTTGGCAAGAAACAGATGCTGCTGCAAGGCAGGAATATGGCATATCAGGAGCAGAGTGGATGAAGAAAAATCCCCAATATGGTGAGTACCTAAAAAAGGGAATAGATATAACACCTGTTAATGCGGTAATGTATGCTAAATTAATGTATACCCCATGGGTGGATTTTCCAGTCCAAAAATCACACCCTTTGCAAGAGTGGCACGATTTATTTAGATCTTTTTAAATTGAGTATGGAAAAATATTTATTATTGGAGTATGAGGTTATGAAAAAGATTATATATATTATATTGGGTATATTGGGCATTATATTATTTGGATTAAGTATGTGTAGTTGTGGTATAGAACAAGATCAAAAATTGGCGGGTATAACAAATAATGCAAACCCATCTCCCATAATTTCAACGGATACTACTGAGAATTCTACAAAACAAAATAGTAATGGTGATGAGAAATTAATTGATAGAGACTTTGGCGTAACATTTAACAATACTTTTATAAAGATTACAGATAATCCTGATAAGTTGCTTGAGTCTTGGGGAAGAGGTAATGTTAAAGATGATGATGAAGCGTTTATTGGAACTGATCCATCTGCAAAATATCAAAGGTATGAATACCACTATTTAGATAAAGATTTAGGAATAAACGTTCAAATAAGAAGAGGAGAAATTGACTTCATATATTTTATGGATATTACTAATTGGTCGACAAATCGTGGTATTAAAAAAGGGAATAGCTATGCTAAAATGATTGAAACTTATGGGAAACCTACTAAAGAATACAATGAGGATTCTGAATTAGTATGTGAATATACTTTCAATAAGTGTAGTTTAATGTTTAGATTCAATGGAGATAGAACAATTTCCGGTATTACTATATGGAATTATGCTTTAACCTGATGAGAGGCATATTACCAGGTGGTCAATTGACTTGAAAATTAGCTGCAAAAGGTAGGCGCTGTCACGGCAAAAATACAAAAAGTAATGAGTAGATAATTAAAGATGTTCGAAGGGCACAGTTTATGAAAGTTAATTGATACAGAATTAACTGCATAATAATAATTCTGCAGTCAGCACCCAAGAACATTCCAAGAGTAGCGTCAGACAAGCCAATAGAGTGACAAATCAATTGGTCAACGGGAATACAAAATCCTGTTGGCCTTTCTTTTTACCTAAAACACATATTGTAAATACGTATAACAACAAAAAGTATTTACAATATAAAATAAATATGATATACTTAATTTATAAACTAACAAAGGAGGCTATATAAATGCCAGATTTAATTAATATCAGACTCACAAAGGACAGCCCAGAAGTTGAAGCTATGGATGAAGCTGCAAGCATGTTGGGAATGTCAAGAAACGAAATGATTCTCAAAGCTATCGGTATGATGATTAGCTTTGACAAAGTGTTCTACAAAAAGCTGGAGGCATATAGCGAGAAAATGAAAGTGCCTATGTGGACAGCCTTGCAGAACATGACCATCAAACGCTGGGCGCAGGATGCAGCGAAAGCAGCGGTGTGGGGAAGTAATCCCGAAGTACTTATCGAGTTTTCAACTACAGAAGCTGGTACAATACCACCAAAGGAACTGTATGAAATGGCTTATCAGATGGCTTTTGATACAGAAGCGAAGGAGCGAATAGCTGCCCTTGAAAAACAGGTTGCTGAAGGAATACCTCTTAAGAATGAAGATGACAAGGCTTTCTACGAAAAGTACAGACACAAGTACAGCATTGTTCAAAGAGGACAGGATGCAGACACCTTTGCATACTGGGAAAGTGAAATCACAGATGCAGAAGCTTTGGAAAAATTCAAAGGGGGAAAAGGTAATGACAAAAAGTAACAAAATGTATATTATCCGCTGCCCTCACTGCAATCACAGAGTATTTGATGCCGATTTTGCAGACGTTGAAATCAAATGCCCTGAGTGCAGGAAAGTCTTTGAAGTGAAGCTTGAGAAAAGGGCGGTGTGAAAAGTGAATAGATCTGGCACAGAGCCACAAAGGGAGCGAATGACTCACCTATAGAGCCTGGCAGATAGTCTAAAAAACTATTTGTCGGGCTCTATTTTTTTCCCGGCACAACAGGAGGTGAGAAAGAAAATGAACCAATATGAAAACATTCCAGAGGAACTGAAGCAATTACCTCAGTGGGTATGCTATAGAAATAAATTACCATTTAACCCAGTGACAGGAGCACCAGCAAAGGCAGGACAGCCAGACACATGGGCAAGGTTCGATGATACTGTAAAAGCTGTCGGTAATTATGACGGTATCGGTTTTGAATTCAATAATAACGGTATTATGGGCATAGACCTTGATAAAGTAATTGCAGAGGATAGCACTGTATCCGCAGAAGCTGCTGAGATTGTGGCAATGCTGGACAGTTACACAGAGTATTCCCCCAGTGGCAAAGGGCTACATATTTTCGTCAAGGGTGATATCCCGGTCTATGGTAGGAAGAAAGGCTTTATTGAGATGTATAAAGCCAAGATGTATAAAGCCAAAAGGTACTTTACCATGACAGGCAATGTCTATGGTGGTATGAAGCCTATAAATGGACGTACAGAGCAGGAGGAATTATAAAGTAAGCGTCAAATAAAATAGTGTATAGAAAAAGCCGGAAGGACAAAAGACAAGATTTAATAGTTTTGTAAAAAGTGTTGCAGGAAAGGTAGATAAGAAAAAATTTAGTGGTTGGGTAGATGATTATACAAAAGTAGTTACTTTGGATTTGGCTGGCCATTACTTGGTGGACAAAAGATTTCAGGTAATCAGCAAAAAGCATTTCGAGATGTATTTACTGATTATATTGGATAAAGTTCAGGAGGAGAAATAAGGCGGGATAAAGCAATGAGTTTAAAGAGTAAAATAGCAATAATAGTTATAGTTATTACTATATTTACAGCTGGTACTTTATACCTTTTGATAAAGTATTCTTTTGAGCACTGGCTTGATGGAAATATCTCAAAACACCAAGAAATTGTAAGTAGCAGTCTTGGGGATAAATTTATAATAGAATATGAATCAAGGAAATTTCCTGATAATGAAACATTAATTACAATTAAAGATGCTGATAGAAATGAAAAAATTGAGTATTTTGTTATTCATGGTGATTTTCAAAAGCAAGGTATTCAAAATATTATTAACACTTCACAACTTAGATGTTATTTAATTTTTAGAGTATTAATCTATAAGAGTGATACCATGTTTGAAGCAGTTAGTATTGATGATATTGAGAATATTGACCCACATGAAAAGCCTTCATTCACACAAGTTGCTAAAGCGTTGTTTGAGACAAAAAATTGGTTATGGATAAAACCATGTGGTGAGTTCCTCATAAGAGCTGGTGATACTGAAATAAAAAAAGAACTCGAGCGGTATGCAGCTGGTCAATTTTCAGCTGAGGAACTTGATAAGAACAAGAACAGTGAAATAAAGAAAGAAGACATAATAGATTTTTCAAAAAAATTACTTGAGACGCAGGGATACTGACTAGACTTTGCTGGTACTTCATTGGACGTTAGCGTTGTAAATAATTTTACGTATAAAACATATGAAATACTCCTTTTTAGTTTAGAATTTAGGTATTAACCAAAGATGAGATTTAAATAATATGAAGAAGGAGATATTATTGTTTGAAAATAGCAGAATGAAACTATGCTCAAAAAATTAACTTATTGCATATTGTAGTATTGCTAGTGTCTCCTGTATTTGACGCCGTAAATAATTTTGTGTATGAAACATAGGAAATACTCTTTTATGGTTAAGAATTTAAGTATTAACCGAAAGGTGTATTTTTTATGAGCGTATTATCAAAAGAGTTAGTACAGGAAATAATTGCGGAGAATGATTTTAAAAATCCCGGAGAAATAATCTCCTTCTAAAGGAGGCATTTAAAGATGTTCTTCAGGAGATGCTTGAAGCCGAGATGGATGTTTCTCTTGGGTATTCCCGAGATGAGTCAAGACATAAAATTACCGACAAAAGTAGAAACGCTTACTCAACAAAAAAACTAAAGAGTGAATTCGGTCCTGTACAGATTGATATTCCAAGGGACAGAAAAGGTGAATTTGAGCCTAAAATAGTCCCCAAGTACAAAAGGGATGTATCAGGAATTGAGGATAAGGTGATTTCTCTTTATGCCCGAGGCATGTCTACCAGAGATATTCACGATCAGGTCAAATAGCTTTATGGAACCGTATCTTACAACAAGCTTTATTGCAGCAGCTTAATAAGAGTGTCTTCAAAGAAGTACACATAAGTTGTGTTCTACCCCAAAATTCCTCGTAATACTTGATTTTGTCATAGTAATGCCTGATAATTTATATGTTGTAAGAACAAATTCCATCTATCAAATTACCATACCATACTACATTTTATTATAATAAGGAGACGCAACTTATATGAAGCATTGGAAGAGCAAAGCATGTTATTTTTTTATTGCAATTTTACTTCTTACTTTCAGCAATTTATTTATAGTATCTGCCAAAGAATCTGGAACCAGTATCGGAACATGGAAAGAGGTAAGCCCAATACCTTATAAACCTTCAATAAAAGATGAAAGCCTCTCTGTATCAAATATAGCCCTTGCGGGAGACAATAAGATTCTTGTTACTGTTAACTGGGATGATGCCTATGTCTATGATATGAGCAAAGACAAATGGAAACAGATCAGAAACAGGACTATGGAATATGGACAGGCAGCAGTTACATTAGCAGACGGCAGGGTTTTCATTATCGGTGGAAAAGAAATAAAACCAGCTTCACAGGATAGTAGTGAATATGAATCTGTTAAAACTGAAATATTTAATCCGGCCAATAACAGTTTTACTTCTGCTGCACCGCTGCCAGAAAGCTTTGATCAAGCATCGGCAGTTTTATTGAAAGATGGGAATGTTCTTTTGTTCGGAAAGACTTATAAAAATGAGAGAGTAACATATTTATATGATGTGCTTAATAATAGATGGAACAGGAAGGAGAATGTGGCTTATACAGGCACAAGTACTTTAATAAACAACAAAGGTAATGTGTTTTCCTATTCACCAAACGCTTTGGAAAATTCACTGGCTCCTGGGGAATATTATGACTACAGTAGGGATGAATTTTTTACATCATGGGTAATGCCAAATCAGAGAACAGCTGGGGCATGTACTGTTCTTGCTGACGACAAGTTTTTTATAGTAGGAGGTGCACGTGGAGGCGAAAGTACGTCTGCTAATTTGGATGCTGATATATTTGATCCCGAGCTGAATATGTGGAGAACCACTTCAGCAATGAGCAGCGGAAGAGTTAACGCAAAAGCTGTTACTCTCCCAGACGGTCAAGTCATTGTAATAGCCGGGGTTCATGGAAAAGATTTTTTCAAAACCACAGAGGTATATAATCCCATTACAGATACATGGGTAAAGGGCCCTTCCCTTAAATACACATACAGCATTCCTTCTGTTATTCAGCTAAAGAATGGTAATACTATGGTAGTTGGAGGCTATGATGGAAAGAATTCAAACTGATGCGAAATGCTGGTACTTAATTCTGCACTGAAAAATAAGTCAATTAAGTCTTATGAAAAAATAGAAAATTCAGTTTTAACAACTGTAGGAAGTCCATACATAAAAGTAAATGGAAACAAAATTCTGCTTGATGACAGCAATTCAGCAGTTAAACCAATTTTAAAGAATGGACAGACAATGGTTCCGATTAATTTCTTTAAAAAGGGTCTGGGTGCAGAAATATATGAAAATAAAGCAAATGGGAAGGTTACAATATCATTCGGAAATAAGACAGTAGTGCCGACTCAGGTTGAAAAAGTTAATGGAATAACCTATGTACCGATTAAACCTGTGGCTGAATCTCTGGGGAAAAAGGTAACCTGGCTGAAAGGCCTTATTGCCGTTGCTGATAAAACAGTATATATGGATGTTATTTCAGCCCACTGCGAGCTTACAGAATTAAACAGCTCACATTTACTGGGTATTGCTGATAATACAAAGATTGTGAAGAAAGAATCGGCTTTCAGTAAAGATGGTTGGGATTATAAATGGTATTATATCAGGCATGAAAATGCTGACGCATATTTTAAGACTGACGATGGAAATGGAGAGTATTCCAATCTGTATCTTATCAGGGAGAATAAGTCTCAAAACAGGCTCGAACAGGTTTATGAAGGAGTATCAGGAAAAATCATTAAGAGAGAAAATGACATAATTTATTTCTATGATTATGGTTACTTGTCTAAAATAAAGCCAGGTGACAGGTACAAAGCATTTGTTAAAAATACTGAATCCCTGTCAGGTTCGCAAAATATGTCCATGACATGGTATCCATTTGAATGGGAGGCCGGCAACTATATTCCACTTAGCAATGCTATCATAGATGGTGAATGGATATATTTTGTCTGGGACCCATATGACTACCTTGATAAACGCCGGGAAGATCCTCTGGGATATCCAATGAGGGTGAAATATGATGGTTCAGGTCTGCAGATACTGAGTCAGCATAAACTGGTTCCAAATTGGCGTGGCATGATCGGCTTTACTCAAGCAGGCGACTATCTCTATTATATAACCAGTCGAATACTTCTTGCAGGAAGAGAAGAGCAATTTACACTTCACGGAGTAAAAAAGGATGGAAGCTTTGAAAAGGATATAGCAGAGGTAATGCGCTTTGAAATCTATAAGGATATGATTTATTACCAGAGTCTTGATGCTACAGGGGATTACAGCTCGGCTAAATTCTACAGTATCAATCCTGACGGCAGTGGCAAAAAACTTCTTAGCAGCAATGGAGCATGGGAAGTTAAGTTCTATGGTGACAATCTTTATTTCAGAATATACGGCGACGCCGACGGCCTGTATACAATGAAAACAGATGGCAGCGGCAGGAGGAAAATCGGAGATGTTCAGGGAGATTTGCTCTATGCTGATGATAAATATGTATATTATGATTACAACTATTTTGACTGGAATGATAAAGGCGGAAAATTTAAGAATATGGGTAAGTACAGAATCAATATAATGACAGGAAAAAAGGAAAAAGCAAAGTAACTGCAACGGATTAATTTGTTTACATCATTTATTGAATAATTTTATACAGTAATTTACATAAAACATTTGACTCTGACACCATGCCATACTTTATAATAAGATTAATAAAAAATTGAGGTATGATATGGTTATGGAACTTCAAACAATCAGTCAGGTGTCAAGGAACTACGGAATATCTACAAGGATGTTACGCTATTATGAGCAAGTGGGATTAATCCAAAGTTTGCGGAAGGATGATTATGCTTATCGGGTCTATGATGAAACTGCTCTGAACCGTTTGAAGAAAATCATAGTCCTGCGTAAATTACGGGTTCCCGTGAAGCATATCATAAGCATTCTTAACAATTCCGATGCTGCCCAGGCAGTGGATATTTTCCTGCATAATATTCGTGAAATAGACGAAGAAATTACTGCGCTATCCGCTATTAAGTCAATATTAACGCGTTTGGTCGAAGAAATCAGAGAAAAAGCCCATGTTAATTTAAATCTGCTTGGTGACCAGGCAATGTTCTCAATAATAAGCTCTCTTCCTTTTTCTGATAATCAAATTAAAGAAAATAGAGAGAAATTATCGATGGATGAATTGGACAGAGCTAATGAAGAGTTAATGAAACTGGAGGACAAGAACGTTCGTATCATATATTTGCCCCCAATGACTGTGGCTGCCGCTTTTGCCTGGGGAAAAGACTGTGTAGACAAGGCATCGGATATATTAAATAAGTTTATAAAAGAAAGCCAGTTACTAAAAATTAAGCCTGACGCACGGGGATTCGATTTTGACTGTTCAAAGGTTACACCTGAAGGAGAAAATATAAGAGGACATGAAGCTTGGGTGTCTATTCCGGATAATATGGAATTACCTGCACCATTAGTAAAACGTGAGTTCAAAGGAGGCTTATATGCTGCTCATGTGTTAAGGTACTGGGACTTCCAGGATTGGCGGCGGCTTAAGGAATGGGTGGAATCCAGTGATAAATATGAAAGTGACTGGGGTTCTCCGCGATGGGAATCAGCTGAAACAGGATCTGGACAAGGCCTCGAAGAAACATTGAATCTCTATAATTTTATTCTGAAGCATGATGCTGATATGAATTATTTACAGCTGGATTTGCTGTTTCCTATAAAGGAAAAGTAAATATATATAAAAATATTATATATTTATTATTGAAGAAAAAACTAAACAAAATACTCCCAAAAAATCAAGGTGTCTGCCCAATAATATGTTATTATTGGGCAGACACCACATTTTAATTGGGAAAGGCAAGTCATTCGGCGAAGATGTTCAATTACTTAAATACATAATTATTAATTAATTTATATAATTATATAATTTATTTAGTTAGTTATTTAATTATTATTTATTTATCAAAGGCTTTGTACTACCGCGGACCTTTAATACCGGATCAAAAACAAAAAAGTTGTTATCTGAATTTTTCTTTTCAATAGCTTTTAAAACTTGATTTACAGCTTCATCTGCCAATTGTTTAACCGGCTGTTCGATTGAAGTCAGAGGCGGTGTAATAAAATCTGAAATAAAAATATCGTCATATCCTACAAGTGACAGATTATCCGGTATGGAAAGGTTATAGTAGCTTGCCTGCTTATAAACACCCAATGCCATCATATCATTAAAGGCAAAAATTGCTGTAACACCTCTTCCAAGGAGATAGGGAAGTGCTTCCATGCCGCTTTCCCTATGAAAATTCCCCTCAAATATAAGATTTTCATCTATGGGGATATTTGCCTCCATTAACGCTTCCTTATACCCGTTCAAACGCTCTATTGAGCTGTAAACGTTTTTTGGTCCGGTTATACAACCGATTGAACGATGTCCCAAATTGATAAGATGCTGTGTAGCCAAATAGCCTCCCAGCTTCTGATTGACTATGATTGTTGTTCCAGCTCCAATATCAAGCTTACGGTCCACTATAATAAAAGGGGTACTGGTACTTGAAATTAACTTCTGAATATCCCGAAGGTGTTCATCAATTGAATTTGATAAAATTACAATTATTGCATCAACATTACGATCTAAAAAGATATTTATATAGTCGATATCACGACGAGCCATATCATGGGTATTTCCGTAGAGTACATTATAACCATGTTCATAACAAGACTGTTCAATAAGCTTGGAAAGCTCAGCAAAATATATATTACTGATATCCGGAAGAACTAATCCTATGGTTTGGGTAGTTTTCGTTACCATACTCATTGCGATATGATTTGGCCTGTAGTTCAATCGTTCTACTACTTCAAGAATCTGTTTTCTTGTTTTTTCTGATATTCTGTCGCATTTTCCGTTTAATACTAGGGATACAGCTGTTGTGGATACGCCAGCTTCAGCTGCTACATCTTTTATTGTAGCTCGCAATGATTCTACCTCCTTACCATTTACTTTCTTTACCAATTATTTATTCATTTTCATTAAGTACAAATATTCTCAATCCTTATTTTGATATAACACAAAAATTATTATATTAAGAAACAAATTAAATGTAAATTGTAATTGGTAGTCAGAGCTTACAGGAAATACTACAAGTTAGTAATTTACAATAATTATTATAGTTACAGATTACAAATAATAAAAATGAAAACTCCAAAATAAAACTCCAAAATAAAAATGCTAATAACTAAAAATGCAAAACTGTATTTCAGATATAAATTGCTGATTTGAATTAACTACCAATTTACTAAAATTACTCATTTACTAAAACTAGTTTACTGTTAATCACCTCTGATAAAAACGGAATGGAGGTGGTTGCCCCATGTCTTGAAACTGCTATGGATGAAGCAATAGATGCCATTTGGAGGCAGTTTTCAATAGGCTCATTTTTAGCATAGGCTGCAAGGAAATAACCGGTAAAAGTATCACCGGCAGCTGTTGTATCAACTACCTTTACATCATATATACCATGCTTATAAACATTTACTCCATCACTGAACAAAGCACCGTTTTTTCCAAGGGTCAGCACAACTGCAGTATTAGGATAAAGCTGATGGAGTTTATTGAGAATAGCTTCATAGTCTTTTTCCTTTGTTAATTCATAGCCCTCAATTTCATTAAGAAGGAAAATATCAACTAAATGCAAAGGATAGCTAAGGAGCTGCTCTGTTATGGGGGATGGATTGAAGGCGATTTTCATGTTCTTTTTCTTTGCCTGCTCCATAATATACGGAACATTGTTAATTTCGTTCTGCAATAAAATGAAATCATTTGGCTCAAATTGAGACAAGACTTGATCAATGAACGCTTCATCAATCATATGGTTAGCACCAGCATAACAAATTATTGAGTTTTGACCGTTTTGATCTACCTGAATTATGGTATGACCAGTCATATGTTGGTCACTAACAGTTACATATGTAGAATTAACATGACTTTCATCCATGGTTTTTATAAGATGAACACCATCCTTACCGATCATTCCGGCCATATAGCAATCGGCATCTGCACGGCCTAAAGCAAGTGCCTGATTCAATCCTTTACCACCGTCAAAAATATTAAAGGAGGTAGAGATTGTTGTTTCTCCAGGCTTCACAATGTGATTTACCTGATATACATGGTCTAAATTTAATGATCCAAAACATAATATCTTCATAATGATTCTCTCCGTTAAAACGTTTTAATAATATTTGATTGTTTACCATAAAATTAGTATATTTTAAGCTGCCTCAACTGTCAACATAAAAAAATTGTTATAAAATGACGAAAAAACTGCTGACTTCCACCAGTGTTTTGTGTATATTTTAGATATTGAGTCGACAATATTCGATAATATACAACATTTTAGCTGTATGATAAAACGTTTTACTTCAGTAACTAACAATTAATAGAAGTAATAAATGTTTACAAAAAAAGGAGTTGTCGACAAAGAAAATAAATAATAGGTTAATTTTTGATATTTGAAGAAGGAAGGAGTACCTATGAATTCAAGAGAAAGAGTCAGAGCAGCATTGAATCATCAACAGCCCGACCGTGTTCCAATTGATTGCGGCGGTCACATGTCAAGTAATTTTTCTGTGCAGGCATACAGGAATTTACGTGAATATCTGGGACTTAAGAAAAGTGAGCTTTATGTCTGCGATATTATCCAGCAGTTGGTTTTTCCTGAAAAGGATGTCCTGGATATGTTCGGTATTGACGTAGTGAATTTTGGAACTGAGTTTACAGAACACCCTGAGTATTGGAAGGAATGGGAGCTTCAGGATGGCACACCCATAAAGATCCCGGCATACATAGACATTAGAAAAGAGGGCGATGATTGTATTTTATACAACAGTAAAGGTAAGCCCCTGGCAATATGGAAGAAAGGCGTTCTATATTGTGAACAAACCTATTACCCTCTTGAAAATTCCGATTCAGATGATTTTTCCAACTTACAGGAAAATTTAGATGATGTTATGTGGTGTGCTTTTGCAGGTCCTCCTGCTCCATTAGGTTTTTCTGGAGAAGATTTGGCTAAGAGAAAAGCATCCATATCAAAGCTGAGACAGTCCACTGACAGAGCTATATATGCTCCTTTTGGAGGAAGTATATATGAAATGGGCGGTTTCTTGTTCCGTCAGGATAACTTTATGATGGAAATGATGCTGAACCCGGAAAGAATACATAAATACCTGGATAGAATTCTTGAAATCTATAAAGATGGCATTAAGAACTTCATTGAAGCAAATGGTAAAAATATTGATGTAATAGGCTTTGGTGGAGATGATATGGGAATGCAGGGCGGACCTCAGATTTCACCTGCAACATACAGAGAGTTCTTTAAACCAATTCACAAGGAATTGTGGGGATATGCTAAAAAGCTCAATCCAGATATAAAGCTTTGCTTACATTGCTGTGGAGGAATATTCCCATTATTAGAAGATATCATTGATGCAGGAATGGATGCTATAAACCCAGTTCAAACCAGTTGTAAGGATATGGAGGTTGAGAAGCTTAAGGCAACCTTCGGTAAGGATATTACATTCTGGGGTGGTGGCTGTGATACCAGAGATATTTTACCAAATGGAACACCACAACAGGTTAAAGATCATATAAGAAGAAATCTTGATGTTATGTTCCGTGATGGAGGCTTCGTATTCCAGCAGGTTCACAATATTGTTGCAAACGTTCCGCCGGAAAATATCGTCGCAATGTTTGAAGCAGTAAAAGAATATACCTAAAAACTATTTAACAGGAGGAAAGTCATGAAAAAGAAACTAATTTCATTAATGTTGTCCATGGCTCTGGCAGTTGGATTATTTGCAGGTTGCTCATCTTCAGATGACAAAACCGCAGCAAGCTCGGAAAATGCAAGTACAAGCACTACAACAGCAGTTGAATCTACTACAGATGCTAAAAAGAGTGATTTAAAGTTTGCAGTTGTACTTCACGCATTGAATAGCTCATTCTATGCAAAAATTCAAGAAGGTGCACAGGAAGCAGGTAAAGCACTTGGTGTTACAGTAGACGTTATGGCTCCAAACACAGCAAGCAATCTTGCTGAGCAGGTTAGTATGATTGAAACTTGTATTTCTTCCGGTTATGACGGAATTGCAACAGTTGTATGGGATCCAGACGGATTTTCCGATGTAATCAAAAAGGCGAATGATGCTGGTATTCCAATTCTCAGTCTGAATCAGAATTCTGGTAAAGATGATGGTACTGTATTTGTTGGACAGGATCTTGAAGAGTCAGGCTATATGTTAGGTAAGTACATGTTCGGAGAAGTTATGAAGGGTAAAGGTAAATACATAATAGCTTCCTGCGCTCCGGCAGATGTTGCCTTGATTGCTCGTGAACAGGGTATTAAAAGAGCAGCTAAGGAATTCCCTGAAATAGAATTTATAGACCTGATTGACATTACAACTGACTTAACAACAGCAGTTGGTGTTATTGAAAATGCTTATCTGGCTCATCCTGACGTAAATGCATTCTTAGGTGTTGACGTATTTAGTGAAGCAATCGGAACATTTATTCAATCAAATCAGTTGAATGGTAAAGTATATGGTGCAGGTTTTGACTTAACAGAAGGTACATTACAGCACGTTTCCAATGATGCAATGCAATTAACAATCGGACAGAATCCTTTCCTTCAGGGGTATTACCCAGTTATGCAGTTGTTTACAAAAGCTCAACATGGATATGATTTATTAAACATGAATACAGGTGCATTCTTAGTTACAAAAGACAATGTAGCTAATGTGCAACCAGAATAATAAGCATAACGATTTTGCTATGGGGCTGCCTCGATAAGTCAAATAGGCAGCCCTGTACTTTTAAAAAGATAAAATTTAATCACATTTAAAAAGATGGAGATTACTATGGAGAAAAAATTTGGTATTAAATTAAAAAAAGAAAACAGATCCTTCAGAGAATTTGGTGTATTAATGGTTCTTCTGGGAATCGTGGTAGTTTTAAGTATTGCCACACCGTCTTTCTTGAAAGCTCAGAACATTATCAATATTGTCAGGCAAATGACAGAAATCGGTATAATGGCTATTGGTATGACAATGGTTATTGTCAGTGCAGAAATTGACTTGTCAATCGGCTCAATATATGGAGCTACAGCAATGATTGCAGCAATTTTGATTAAAGATGGAGTTTCTCCTACCATAGCTTTTGTTATTGCAATAGCTGTAGGTGCGGCAATAGGTTTTATTAATGGATTTTTATCAACAAAAGCTCGTATGCCTGCTTTTATTGTAACATTAGGTACTATGCAGATATTCAGAAGTGTTGCCTATGCAGTATCTGGTGGTAGAAGTATAGGTGCTTTTTCTGCAGAGTCACAAGCCAGCTGGTTTTTCGGAATTGGTGGAAACATTGGCCCTATTCCAATTCAAATAATTATTATGATATGTCTTTATGTAATTGCATACATAATTATGAAAAAGACAAAAATCGGATTTGACATCTACGCTACAGGTGGAAACAAAAGGGCAGCTAAATTAGCCGGAATAAATACTGACAAAATGAAAATTATTAGTTTTGTTGTAATGGGTGTTTTATCAGCTTTTGCAGGTATGATCAGTATAGCTTACCTTAAATCAGTTCCTACCACAGCAGGATCAGGTCGTGAAATGGATGTTATTGCAGCAGTTATATTAGGCGGTACAAGTATGAATGGTGGTAGAGGTTCAGTTTTAGGCACATTTATAGGTGCTGCAATTATGGCTGTTGTAAGAAACGGAATGGTGCTTCTGAGCGTTCCAGCCTTCTGGCAATCAGGATTTATCGGTATTATTATCATCGTAGCAGTATTGATGGATACATGGATTACTCAACGAAAAAGCGTAAGATAATTGCAAGGGGGTAGGGTAGTGGATCACATAATTTGTTTTGAAAACATAACCAAAAAATTTGGTGGAACAACTGCATTATCAGACGTTTGTTTTAAAATCAAAAGGGGAGAAGTTCATTGCTTGTGTGGCGAAAATGGAGCCGGAAAATCAACCCTGATGAATTTATGTGCTGGAGTTTTCCAGCCGACAAGCGGTACCATCAAGATTGACGGTAAGGAAGTAAGTATACAGAATAAAGCTCATTCAGAAAAGCTGGAAATTTCCATTGTATACCAGGAAGTTCCCCTGTGTTTGAATATGAGTATTGCACATAATATTTTTCTGGGTTCTTCAAAGAGTACAAAGGGTGTATTCCTGAATGAGAAGTTCATGGAATCTGAAACAGAAAAGCTTCTGGAGAAATTCAAGCTGAACAGAAAACCCTCGGATTTGGTTGGCAATTTGAGTATAGCAGAACAGTCCATTGTCCAGATTGCGAAAGCAGTTTATACCAATCCTCAGATCTTAATAATGGATGAGCCAACAGCTGCTTTAACAAATGACCAGAGAGCTGTTATGTTTGATATTATTAAAAAGCTTAAGAAGGAAAATGGCACCACCATTATTTACATAAGTCATCGACTGGAAGAAATCATGGAAATAGGAGATACCATAACCGTTCTTCGTGATGGACAGTTTGTAACCACTGAAAGTGTATCCAATGTTACAATTGATGATCTTGTAAGCTTAATGGTTGGAAGAAAGATTGATAATTCTCAGGATATACCCAGCTACAACACTGGTGAGAAACTGCTTGAAGTCAGAAACCTGACCAGAAAAGGAGAATTCGAGAATATCAGTTTTGAGCTGAATAAGGGTGAAATACTGGGCTTAGGTGGATTTGTGGGAGCCGGAAGATCAGAAGTACTGATGTCCTTGTTCGGATTTAACAAGCCTGATTCAGGAGAAATATTTATTAATAATGCTAAGGCTTCTATAAACTCGCCAGCAGATGCCATTGCTCATGGTATAGGACTCATCCCAGAAAACAGAAGAGATGATGCTCTGATAGAAGAAATGTCAATTAAGCAAAATGCTCAGGTTGTTATTATTAAGGATTTGGTTAAAGGCATTCTGATAGATAAAAAGCTGTCTGACCAAAAAATGAAGGAAATGGTTAGTAAATATAAGATAAAAGCTAATAACGTTAATCTGCCAATATTAACACTCTCGGGAGGAAACCAGCAAAAGGTAATAATATCACGATGGATTAGCAATAATCCCAAAATTCTTTTGTGTGACGAACCGACCAGAGGTATTAATGTTGGTGCAAAAGCTGAAGTTTATTCAATTCTGCGAAGCATTGCCAAAGAAGGTATAGGAATTATAGTTGTCTCTTCTGAATTGCCTGAATTGCTTGCTCTCAGTGATCGTATCGTAGTTATGCACGAGGGACACATAACAGGTCAATTGATGAGAAATGAAGCTACTGAAGAAAAATTTATGAGATATGCAGCAGCTGTTGTATAAATTTATTTCATGGCTTTGTAATATTTTATCTATTAACTGAATTAAATGAGATAAATTATATTATAGAATAGTAGGTACACAGATGAAAAAAACAAAAATATTAAACTCAGAATTATCGGCAGTAATTGCATCAATGGGACACACAGATACAATTGCAATTGGAGATTGTGGCTTACCAATACCCGACTCTTCAAAACGAATTGATCTGGCAGTAAAAAGGGATTTACCCTCCTTTCTTGATGTCCTTGAAACCGTTCTTTCCGAACTGGAGGTTGAAGAAGTAACTATTGCTTCAGAAATGATTGAAAATAATCCTGTTTTATATAAAAAAATGAATGAAATGTTCAGTTCGGTAAAGATAAATTTAGTTCCTCATGTAGAATTTAAGGAAATGACAAAAAGTTGTAAAGCTGTTGTGAGGACTGGAGAATGTATGCCCTATGCCAATATTATTCTCCATTCTGGAGTAGCATTTACCTGTGCTGAAAAGTAAGTTGCAGGTATTATATCAATGAAGGTGATTTTCCATAGACAAAAAAAGAAAACATACATAAAAATAACAAAAGTATATGGAATTAGATAAATTATCTGATATTAAAGTTTCATTAGTTCCTCACATAACAAAGAAATGGTATATAAAATGTTCTGAAAAGACATTTTATATACCATTTCTTTATTTATATTGATTTATCTTTTTAATAAAATAATGTTATGCTGATTTTAATATGTTATATTTAGTTTATTATAAATTTGATTGGAGAGAATATACTTATGATAAATGAGCGTTTAGTGAAGCAAATACAGTTTATTACTGAAATAGACAGGCTTAAGAATATTTTTCGTCAAAATATTGTTATAGGTACAGATCGAAATGAAAATGATGCTGAACACTCCTGGCATATGGCTGTGATGGCCATTTTATTGTCAGAATATTCAGTAGAAAAAAACCTGGATCTCTTAAAAGTTTTAAAACTCATAATAATACATGATTTGGTTGAAATAGGTGCTGGTGATACCTTCTGCTATGACGAAAAGGGTCGTGAGGATAAAGCCGAGAGAGAGGAGAAAGCGGCACAGCAGTTATTCAATCTGTTACCCGGGGATCAGGCAGAAGAAATTTATTGTCTGTGGAGAGAATTTGAAGAATTAAAAACACCTGAAGCCAGGTTTGCAGCTTGTATGGACAGGCTTCAGCCACTGCTGCTGAATTATAATACAGAGGGTCATACGTGGCAGAAGCCGGGAGTAACCAGCGAAAAAGTGATAAAAAGAAATAGCATGCTGGAACAGCAGGCACCGGAGTTATGGCAGCTTGCTAAAGAAATAATTGAGTCCTCCATTGAAAAAGGTATTTTAAAAAAGTAACGAAAATAGTATAAAAACTTATCTTCCTCAAATAATACTTAATAGAAATGCAATAATTAATATTATTATAATTGGAGGAGTTTAAATGAAAGCTAAAAAAATGGATCATCCAAATCAAGGTATAAAATGTGTTGTTAATACTTGCTCTTATTATATGCAGGGAGATTACTGCTCAGCAGAGCAAATTGAAGTAAAACCGAGAAACGCTTCAAGCTCACAAGAAACAGATTGTTCAACCTTTACACCTGGAGTTCAGGGTTAAATAACATTTTTCAAGCCTGTCAAGAATTTCTTAACAGGCTTGAATTTTTATTATGGATAAAGTAACATTTAAAAGAATGGAGTATTAAAATTTACATATGAGGGAGGCCTGTCCCATGAAATACTTCGAAATACTTGATGCTGGCAATAAACCAATTAGAATGTCCAAAATTATTTTAGGAGGAGTACCATTTGGCACCACTCTTGATGAACAACAATCTTTCGAAATGATGGATAAGTATTTTGAAAGAGGTGGAAATGCTATTGATACTGCAAGAGTTTATTGTGATTGGATTGAAAATGGTCATTCGGCAAGTGAGCGCACTATTGGATGTTGGATTAAGTCAAGAAATAACCGAAAGGATGTAATACTGATTACTAAAGGCGGACATCCCTCTAAAGAAGGAGTATCACGTTTGTCAAAAGAAGAGATACTCAGCGACATGGAAAATAGTTTAAAAGCGTTGCAAACTGATTATGTAGATTTATACCTCTTGCATAGAGATGATACCAGTAAGCCCGTTAATGAGATTATGGACACTTTACATTTACTGGTTCAGCAGGGGAAAACAAGAGCTGTGGGCGTATCCAACTGGACTTGTGACAGGATTATTGAAGCTAATGCTTATGCTGATAAAAACAATAAAACCAGACTTGTAATTTCACAAATCCAGTGGAGCCTTGCAGAGTGCTTTCCCCAAAATTTCGATGATATGACTCTTGTCTGTATGAACCCGAGGGAGTATGAGAAATATCTTGAAATGGGGATGCCGGTTATGGCTTTTTCCTCACAGGCTAACGGTTTATTTTCCAAAGCCAATGAGAATGGTCTGGAAAATGTTCCTAAAAAGCTTTTGAAATTCTTAACACTTGAAAACATCAATAGATTTAATAACTTAAAAAAATTGTGTCAAAGAAAAGGTTACAGCAGAACTGCTGTTGCGTTGAATTATATTCTGGATAACAAATTGAATGGCTCTGCTATCATTGGTTGTACAAACCTTGAACAGCTATATGACTGCATGGCAGCTGCAGATATTACACTTACAGAAGAAGAAATCGAGAGCTTAATATAAGTTATATGTGTAAGGCTTTAGTATTATATATTGAGTATTACATTAAGAAACTGCAAGCATATTATTATATAAAGGTTTGATGGTTTGAGAGGTTGTATGAGGGGGATAAATGCCAGCAGTGTTGTTTTGCTGTTGATTTTTATATGGAACATTTCAGTATTAATATTTCGTAGACTTCGTAAGAAATCAGATATTTTCAGCAAGGTTAAAAGCAATACAGTACGGACTGTTACAATAGCTATGAATATTTTGTTAATTACCGGTCTCGTCTATTATTCAATTGCAATTGATGTTACCCATTACATAATCAAATCAGATAAAATACCACAGGAGTTTAATGGATATAAAATATTGCAGATTTCGGATTTTCACACCGGTTCCTTTTATGGGGGAGTAGAAGCCCTTATAGAGGAAGTACGGAATGAAAGTCCTGATATAATAGTTCTTACCGGGGATATGATTGATGATAACAAGGTTAATTTGGTTCCTGTAATGGATCTGGCGGTTCAACTGCTCAAAATTGCTCCGGTGTATTCAGTTTCGGGTAATCACGATGTATGGTATGTGGGTTTTAAGGATTTGCAGAAATCACTTGAAAATACAGGTGTAATTTTCATGAATAACAGGAAAGTAATTCTTCAGAGAGGAACTTCAAGTATTAATCTGTATGGAATAGGTGACCCTGAATCTTGGAATTATAAAATAGCTTCCCAATATGTTCATGAGAAAATACAGAAACTGAAACCTGATGGGGGCTACAACATACTTCTTTTTCACAGGGCTAATATGTTTGATGTAATAAAAGGAAAGGGTTTTCATTTGGTATTATCAGGACATATGCATGGTGGACAAATGCAGATTCCCTTTTTAGGTGGTTTGGTCTCTCCTCACCATGACCACAGATGGTTTCCGAAATATACAGATGGTAAATGGAATGAAGAAGATACAACCCTTATTGTAAACAGGGGATTGGGTAATAATGCTCCAGTGCCCAGGTTACTGAATCCTCCTGAGGTTGTTGTTATTACCCTTCAAAGTGAAAATTGAACATTTGTTCGGCTTATTGTATAATGATTTTATTACAGTAAGAAATGAACCATCTTGTTAGCTAATTAAGGGTAGATATGGATAAAGCACAGATTAGGATTTCAATCAGAAATCTGGTGGAATTGGTATTACGGTCAGGAGACATAGATAGCAGGCTGGTTTCCTCAAATCGTATGCTGGAGGGCACCAGAATTCATCAAAAAATACAAAAGGAAAGCGGCGATAAATATGCCAGAGAGGTATATTTGTCCTATGATTATCAGCTGGAGGACTATTCAATCAGATTAGAAGGTCGGGCTGACGGGATAATTACTGAAGCAGAAGGAATAGTTATTGACGAAATTAAGTCCACAGCAAGACCACTTGAATACATAGATGATGATTTCAGTCTGCTACATTGGGCACAGGCAAAATGTTATGCCTTTATTTATTGTGTTCAGAATAATTTAAATGATATTTATGTACAACTTACATATTTTCACATTGAAACAGAAGAAAGGAAAATAATCAGGAAAGCCTATACTCTTAATGAACTTCAGGAGTATATGAGCCAGCTGATGAATAAATACATGGTCTGGGCAAGACTGTCTGACAGCTGGAACACATTAAGAGATATATCAATCAAAAAGGTTCAGTTTCCTTTTGAGAATTACCGTAAAGGGCAAAGAGAATTGGCGGTAGCAGTATATAAAACCATAATGCAGGAAAAAAAGCTTTTTGTACAGGCTCCCACAGGAATTGGAAAAACTGTTTCTACATTATTTCCTGCAGTAAAAGCCTTAGGAGAACAGCACATCTCCAAAATATTTTACCTGACAGCAAAGACCATTACCAGACAGGTTGCCGAAGAGGCTTTTTCCAAAATGAGAGAAGGGGGCCTGAAATTCAGAACATTGACCTTGACTGCCAAGGACAAAATATGCTTTCAGAATGAAGTCAACTGTAATCCCGATTATTGTGAATATGCAAAGGGCCATTATAACAGAGTTAATACTGCTTTACTTGATATATTGAATAACTCGGAATATTTATCCGGAGAGACAATTGAACAGTTCGCTGAAAAGCATAAGGTATGCCCTTTTGAATTTGCTCTGGAACTTTCACTTTGGGCTGACTGTATTATATGTGATTATAATTATGTCTTTGATCCAAGAGTTTACTTAAAAAGATTTTTTCTTAATAACAATGGTGATTATGCATTCCTTGTAGATGAGGCGCATAATCTTGTAGACAGAGCCAGAGAAATGTTTTCAGCACAGATAAGTAAAACCTCCTTTTATGAGGCCAGAAAAGTAATAAAAAACCATCAGCCCCAAATAGCCAAAGTATTGGGAAAGATTAATACTTATATGATTTCACTCAGGAAGCAGTGCGCCGATGAAGGTTTTATTATAAACAAGAGCGAGCCCAGTGAGCTTTACAAATTACTCAATCGATTTATTTCCGAGGCTGAGGAATGGATTGTTAAAAATCAGAATAAAGGAATAGAAGGGTTTGACCTTTTGTTGGAGGCATATTTCAGTGCAATAACCTTTCTGAAAATATCTGAGTTTTTTGACCATAGGTATGTGACTTTTATTGAAGCCCAACGAAATGAGGTCAGGGTAAAGCTTTTTTGTATAGATCCCTCCTTTTTGCTGGCCGAAGCAGTTAAAAGAGGAAAAACAGCGGTATTCTTCTCTGCAACTTTGACACCGTTAAGCTACTTTATAGATATATTGGGTGGTGACAAGGAGGACTATAATATAAATCTCTGTTCTCCATTTGATAAAAGTAATTTATGTTTGCTGGTAGATGATGAGGTTTCCACAAAGTTCAAAAATCGTGAGAACAGCTATGATAAAATTGTTGAAATAATTAAAACTGCAATTGATATGCGAAAAGGAAACTATATTGTATATTTTCCATCCTATAAGTATATGAATGAGGTGTATTCAAGGTTTACCCAGCAATATTCTCATATTAATTCATTTATACAGGAAAGTTCCATGTCCGAAGAGGAAAGAGAAAGCTTTCTTGACAGATTTCAGCCAGATAACCCGGAAACAATGGTTTGCTTCGGAGTACTTGGAGGCATTTTCTCAGAAGGAATTGATCTAAAGGGGGACAAACTTATAGGTGTTATAATTATAGGGGTGGGCCTGCCACAGGTCAGTGTTGAGCAGGACATTATTATGGATTATTTCAACAGGAAAAATGGAATGGGTTATGAAAATGCCTATATGTTTCCCGGAATGAACAAAGTGCTTCAGGCTGCAGGACGAGTTATCCGCTCTGAAAATGATCGGGGAATGGTACTTCTAATAGATGAGAGATTCTCCCAAAGAAATTATAGAAACCTGTTTCCAAAGCACTGGGAGCACAGCATCAGAGTCAGGAATACAGAGGAATTAAAGTCCAGATTGAAAACCTTTTGGTGCTGCTGCATGGAGAAGAGTAATACTGAATATGATGAGCCGGAAAATTAAAAGAGTATACATTTTATGTAAATGATAATAGTAACAAACATAAAGGTGCAAGAGGTGATTAGCTGGCACCTAAACTGTAAAATATCCGTTATTTTATAAAGCATATATAAACATATAACATATAAACACTTAAAATACAAAAAAGAAAATATTAACAATTTATATAGAACATCTGATTAGACGGAAGGATACATTTGGACATTTTTAATATTCTAAAAAGCAATTATAATATTGAACTAAATAATGAACAAAGAAAAGCAGTCAGCCATAGAAGCGGTCCGGCATTAATTCTGGCTGGTCCCGGTTCTGGAAAAACTACTGTTATAACAGCCAGAGTGGCATATTTGGTAAAGGCGGCAGGGGTTAAGCCGCAAAATATTCTGACCCTTACTTTTAATAAAGCTGCCCAGCTTGAAATGGAGAAACGCTTTAAAAGGCTTTACGGAAGTGACATTACCGAAAGAGTACATTTTGCAACACTTCACAGCTTTTGCAACAGGGTGGTCAGAGACTATGAGAGAATGAAGGGACGCAGGCTTCACAGGATAGAAGGCAACGATCAGGAAGTAAACAAACATCAGCTGCTGAAAGAAATCTATCAAAGAATTAACAAATCAAAAATAAATGATGACGAGCTTGAAACCCTTATTAATGAAATAGGGCTTGTTAAAAACAGCCTTATTAAAGACTTTGAAGGTTTAAGCTTCACAACTAAGAGATTTCAGCAAATCTTCAGGGCATATGAGGAATATAAAAAAACTAATTTGTTAATAGATTTTGATGATATGCTGACCTATGCTTACAGCATTTTATTAAAATATCCTGATATACTTGAACACTACAGAAACAGCTACAGCTATATCCAGGTAGATGAAGGACAGGATTTGTCAAAAATCCAGTTTGAAATTATCAGGTTGTTGAGTGAAAAACACAGAAACCTGTTTTTGGTTGCAGATGATGATCAGTCCATATATGGTTTCCGAGGAGCTCAACCCTGGTATATACTGGACTTTGGGAAACAGTTTCCCGACTGTAGTATTTTCAGACTTGAAAATAACTACCGTTCCACTGAAAACATTGTAAGTCTCAGCAGCATATTTATAAAAAACAACAAAAACAGATATGACAAGAACCATTTTACCCAGAATGAAAGGTTAACCAACCCGGAAATAATTAAAGCACTTGACCAGCGCGACCAGCTCCAGATCATTCTTGATAAACTGTATAGTTTTTCACAATCAGATGAGGGGCAAAACCTTAACAAAAGGATAAGAAAAAGGCAAATTGCAATTCTATACAGGAATAATCTTTCTTCAATACTTCTGGTTGATATGCTTAACAGAAAAGGAGTACCCTTCAGAATCAGACAGAACAGGCTGTTCTTTTTTAAGCACTGGCTGGTACAGGAAGTCTCAGCTTTTTTGTATTTTTCATTGGACCCTCAGGATATAGAAGCCTTTTCAAAAATATATTACAGAATGAACAGATATATTTCCAGAGCAATGCTTGAGTGCGCTGTGGAAAACAATTCCGGCAAGCCGGTTATTGATCGGATTATGGAAGGTGTTGAGTTGAAACCTTTTCAGATAGATGGATTGAGGCAGCTGAAGAGGGAGTTTTCGAATCTTGCAAAAAAAACTCCATATAATGCATTGGAATACATAAGAAACAACTTCAATTATCTGGATAGTGTTAAGGAGTACTGCTCCATGGTAGGTCTGTCCTATGAATATATGGTCAGACTGTTTGAGATTCTACAGGGTATAGCTTTTAACTGCCAGACAATTGTTGAATTTCTTGAAAGATTGTCTGAACTGGATAGGCTTTTTGAAGGAAGTAATAACTGGAATAACAATGAAGAGATTCTTGAAATTACCCTAAGTACAATACATTCATCTAAGGGATTGGAGTTTGACTGTGTATTCATGATTGATCTAATAAACAGTGAGCTGCCGGGAGAGAAGGCTGTTGAACTGGCTGCTGAGACCAAAGACTTATCTTTGCTGGAGGAAGAGAGAAGGCTGTTTTATGTTGGGATGACAAGAGCAAGAGAAAACCTTTTTTTAATTTACCCTTCATCAGCATATGGGGAAAGGCTTTCTCCGTCTTTGTTTGTTAAAGAGCTTGCTGCTCTGATGAAGAAAGAACTTGCAGAAGGTTTTGGGAAAGGCACTATCGTAAGGCATGAAAAATTCGGAAGGGGTGTTGTGATTTCACAATACTGTGCTGATGACCCATATTCTTCCGGTGAGTTTATTGAGATTAAATTTTTTAATGGTATTGTCAGAAAGCTTGATTTGATGATTTGTCTTGAAAATCAATTACTTGAATTTGAAGAAACCGATTAAACCTTAGTTAACATTTTAGTTTGTGGTATTAAAATTAATCCTGGGATGGATAATATATGTGATTTTATATTGTGCAACGTTCATTCTTTTGTTATCATAGAAAATTGATATGGAGGATAATGACAGATGATTGAAAAATACTATCCTGACTTATACTGCGACAGCATCAGACATATAGATTTGGACATGCTTAAAAACAGAGGAATAAAAGGCTTGATTCTGGATATAGACAATACCCTTGTTCCAATGCACAGTAAGGATGCTGATGAAAATGCCATCACATGGATAAGAGATTTAAAAAACAAAGGCTTCAAAGTATGTATTTTGTCTAATGCGTCAGAAAAGCGTGTTGAAAGATTTAATAAAGATATTGCAGTTACAGCAATACACAGAGCCTATAAGCCGTCGGGCAGGGCATTTCTTATGGCAGCGGAAAAGCTGGGACTGGAGCCTGAAAACATAGCAGTAGTAGGAGATCAGATATTTACTGATATTCACGGAGGTAATAAGGCTAACATGCTTACCATTCTTGTCAAGCCAATTGATAAAAAGGAAATTCTTTATGTTCGCCTTAAAAGATGGCCTGAAAAACTTATTTTGGCAGGATATAGGAAAAAGCTGGAGCATCAGCTTAAAAAGAGAGAACTATGGAAGAAAAACAGACTGATAATTGAAAAAAACAGATATGAAAACAGAACTAAAAAATAAGGATTGTGAGGATATCCAATGAAGTTGGTTGAAACTGTAAACGGGAAAACAGCACTGTTTGGACTAATCGGCTGTCCTGTTGAGCATACTAAATCTCCGTACATTCATAATACTTTATTCAGTAAATTTAATATTAACGCTGTTTACGTACCAATACACGTAAACCAGGGGGATTTGGAAAAGGCGGTTAGTGGACTGAGAGCACAAAATTATACTGGTTTTAATGTTACAGTCCCATATAAGAAGGAGGTAATAAAATACCTGGATGAAGTGTCCACAGATGCCCTCCTTATGGGAGCAGTTAATACCGTCAAAAATGTTAACGGAAAATTAAAAGGATACAATACCGATGCCGAAGGTTTTACCAGGGATTTTAAGGATTCCTTTGATTCCGGCTTTACAGGAAAAAAGGTAATGCTGCTGGGAGCAGGAGGAACAGCCCGGGCATTGTCAGTTAAACTGGCTTCGGAACGAGTAAGACAGCTGGTTATTGTAAACAGAACCCTTGAAAATGCCCAGAATATTGTTGAGCTGATAAAAAGCAATTTCGGCAGTATTGCAGAGGGAATTGTGCCTGATGCACCAGAGTTTACTAATGAATTTCAGTGCAGTGATATTATTATCAATACCACTCCTGCAGGAATGAGTACATATTCAGCAAAAACCCCCTTTGATTACAATTTTGAGTTTCATAAACAACAGTTAGTATATGACGTAATATACACACCGGAAAAAACCCAGTTTTTGAAACAGGCTGAAGAAAGGGGATGTAAAATAAAAAACGGTTTCGGAATGCTGGTTAATCAAGGTGTTTCAGCCTTTGAGATATGGACAGGTATGACTGTTTCTAAAGATACCTCTTTAGAATTATTAAATCTATTAACTAAATTAAAGGATTTATAAAAAAAACATCGAATACTTATAATATTATCTTATTAGCGAGTTTATGTAAGGAGGATAGAAATGGTTGTATTAAAGAATTATATGGAAGAAGTGGTGCTAAATTTAATGGAAGGCGTGCTTGATGATATTAATATGTGCAAATGTGAATTGTGCAAAATGGATATAGCTGCCCTCGCACTCAATGATCTACCTCCGAAATATATCGCTACAGAAACTGGTGAGTTATATTCAAAGGTTAATTCTCTGAGAAATCAGTTTGAAGTTGATGTTATTGCCGCTATTACAAAAGCAGCCGTTCTGGTAAAAAGATCACCAAGGCATAAATAGATAAATATATTATGGTAATATATTTTATTAAAATTAATAAGAATGATAAAAGCGTTAGCTCTGTTAATCTGCTAACGCTTTATGTTTACCTTTGAAAGTTGTATTCCTTTGAACTTCTTCAGCTATTTTGAATATTTGTCATTCAGCCGTATTTTAATTAATAACTGATTATTAATTAAATGGCGAAATACTTTAGGGTTTGTCTTTACCTGTCCCTTTTGTATCAGTTTCAGCATTAGAAGGGTTCTTTTTCTGAGGAGTTACAGCTTTATTTGTGGGTTTTGCTGGCTCCACCTTGCCATAATTTTCAGGAACGTACAATTCTGTGGGGGTAGCTATTCCTCCTACAGTTTTGAAGTATTTTTCAACAATTTCCTCAGCAGGTAGCGATTCCTTAGTATCTACATTTATTATATTTCCATTGTAGACATAGAACCATCCTCCGTTAATAATCCTATCCTCTCCGTCCAGTCGGAAAGAATTAAAGCTGTCGGTTGAGATGTTGATAACACCCGAAGTAAGCTTAAGTGCATCGCTGAGGGTCATGTTTGTAATAATGTTTTCAAAGGCGTAATTCAGAACTGAATTAAACTTGGGAAGATATTGAATATTAAGTTTCTGCCCAATAAATGCCTTAATAAATTTAACCTGCATTTCAGTTCGCTTTATATCACTGCCATCGTAGAACTGTTTTAACTCTTTCAGCTCTTCTTTTGAATACAATCTTTCATTTGGCTTTCTAAATCTCAGTAATTGTTCAACCTTATCTCCATCAAGCAGCTGATAGCCTTTTTTCAGGTCTATATAAAGTCCCTGAGTTGGGTCCTGATACCTTAAATCTGCAGGAACATCAAAATTAACCCCTCCAAGCATATCGGTGATTTTCTTAATAGAAGAAATATTTATGTGAACATAATAATTAATATTAATACCAGTAAGATTACTGACTAGTTCGGAAGCATACAATGCACCTTCGTGTTTACGACCACCGGCAGCATAGGCAGCATTAATCTTTGGCAGAATATTATTTTTCAATTTGACATTTGTGTCACGTGGTATGGTGAGAATACTAACCTGTGGTGCTTCACCATTTCTATCTGAGTTTGGATTATAGTTGACAACCATCATTGAATCGGTATTCCCACTGGATTGATCCCCGACAAGCACAAGAAAATTCATAGGATCATTCTTTTTCGTTCCGCTCAGCCCATTAAAAAATTGCGGGATTTGTTGGGAAGAACCCTGTTCAGGAGCAATGACAGTATTTATATAAAACAAAAAAAATGTTCCAAGTACAAAAAGAAACATTCCCAGCACTAATGTGGTAATATAGGTAAACTTTCTAATATTCATTGAAGACCTCATCTAATATTTTGATTTTATCATCATAAGATTATATCACAAAATATAAAACATACCATATATAATCTCCAATCTTTTTTAATAAAATCATTTTGTAAAACCTGCTATCTGCTAATTATTACCATAAAAGTATATGCTGTAACATAAAAGGTTTACACAACATATTATAACTTAGAGCGTTTATTGCTTTTCTAAGGGGGAGTAATACTTGAATTACTTGGATATTGACAGGTTAAAAAACCTTTTTTCAGAAATGCTTAGAAATCAATATACCCTGAGAAGTATGGATCTCGGCATTGAGGGGAAGCTTATAGCTATTGGTTACAAGCCATATTGGACCAATCGTCAGGATTCTAAGATTGAGACTCTGGAATTGAATTTTCTCAGCAGTAATGGAATAATGGTTCCAATTATTTTAAAAAATGTAGTTAATTATGAGTTATATCCTAAAGAGGGCAAAAAAAATAAAAAATACAGGGTTAATATGATTGAACTGTTTCTTTTATCGCCATATATGCTATCCAGAAATTCAAAAGATGTTTACGATAAAATAAAACTTGAAATTATCTATGACCAATAATTACATAGGAGAATTAACATCTATAATCAATGCCTTCTTAATTTGTAATATTAAATGCCGTTGAAGAATGATATCTATAAACAATTACCTCCCTGTCCAAGTCAATTACAATGGGCTTTCAATGCCGATTGTAATTGACTTTTCTAAAATTAATCCATTATAATATTAGTTATGGTTTAACGCTATACATTGTTAACATATTATAGAGATAAATAGTATAAATTATTATTTTTTGGCGTGAAGGGTCACGCGGATGGAGGTTAAGATGAAAAAGCTCATGCTTGGCAATGAAGCTGTAGCAAGAGGGGCATATGAAGCCGGCTGTACTGTTGCTGCTGCTTATCCGGGAACGCCCAGTACAGAAATCACTGAATACATAGCAAAATATGACGAAATATATTCAGAATGGTCACCAAATGAAAAGGTAGCACTTGAGGTTGCTATAGGTGCATCAATCGGTGGTGCAAGAGCTATTTGCGCTATGAAACATGTTGGATTAAATGTTGCAGCCGATCCGTTGTTTACGGTGTCCTATACAGGAGTAAACGGTGGGCTTGTTATAATGGTTGCTGATGACCCTGGAATGCATAGCTCACAAAACGAACAGGACAGCAGATTCTATGCAAGATCATCGAAAGTTCCCATGTTGGAACCGTCAGACAGTCAGGAATGTAAAGATTATGTAAAATCAGCCTTTGAAATCAGTGAAAAATTCGATTGTCCTGTAATTGTTCGTCTTACAACCAGAGTTTCACATTCACAAAGCGTTGTGGAAATCAGTGAAAAGGAAAACTTCCAGCTGAAGGATTATGTAAAGGATGCTGGTAAATATGTTATGATGCCAGCTATGGCAAGAAAAAGACATGTTGAAGTTGAAAAGCGAATGGCAGCTCTCAGAGAATTCTCAAATTCCAGTGAATTAAATAAAGTTGAAATAAACAGTCAGGAAATTGGTATTATCACAAGCGGCATATCATACCAATATGTCAGGGAAGCTGCTCCGGATGCATCAGTTTTAAAACTTGGCATGGTGTACCCAATTCCTGAAAAATTAATTCTGGACTTTGCTTCCAGGGTTAAGACATTATATGTTGTTGAAGAACTTGAACCATTTTTTGAAAATCAAATACTAAAAATGGGAATTAAGGTCGTTGGGAAGGAAAAGCTTCCTGTTATTGGCGAGCTCAGTGCGCAGTTGATAGCTGAAAAGCTCTTTGACAAGAAGATTGAGACCCCTGAGCTTCCATCTGCGCAGACCATTCCAGTAAGGCCTCCTGTTATGTGCCCAGGCTGTCCTCACAGAGGTGTGTTCTATGTTTTAAAGAAGCTGAGACTGAATGTAAGCGGAGATATTGGCTGCTATACTCTGGGAGCACTTTCTCCAAATGAATGTATGGATACCTGTATATGTATGGGTGCCAGCATAGGTGTTGCCCACGGCATGGAAAAAGCCCGGGGGGGTGATTTCCGTAAGAGGACAGTAGCAGTTATCGGTGATTCAACCTTTATTCATTCAGGAATAACCGGACTAATTGATGTAGTATATAACAAAGGAAATTCCACTGTAATAATACTTGACAACTCTATAACAGGAATGACCGGACACCAGCATAATCCTACCACAGGCTATACAATTAAGGGAGAGCCTACAAAGCAGGTTGATCTTGAACTGCTGTGTAAGGCTGTTGGTATAGAGAGGGTAACAGTGGTTGATCCCTTTAATGTAAAAGAATTTGAAAAAGTAGTAAAAGCTGAAATTGAAGCAGATGAGCCATCGGTAATAATCTCACAGCGGCCTTGTGCACTTTTGAAGAATGTAAAATATGAAGGCAGTCAGAGAATTAATCAGGAAAAATGCAAAACCTGCAGAGCCTGTATGAAAATAGGATGTCCTGCCATAGTAGACAAAGGCATTCACCTTGAAATCAATCCTGCGCTTTGCGTTGGTTGTAAGCTTTGTACAAAAATTTGCAGCTTTAATGCAATAGAAAGGATTGGGGGTTAATATGGATAAGCTGAATCTTTTAATTGTTGGTGTAGGTGGACAAGGCACTCTTTTAGCAAGCAGAATACTGGGCACTGTAGCCCTGAAAATGAATTTCGACGTAAAGGTTTCAGAGGTTCATGGAATGTCACAAAGGGGCGGAAGTGTTGTTACATATGTTAAGATGGGTAAGAAAGTATTTTCGCCATTGATAGAAAAGGGTGAGGCTGATTTAATTATAGCCTTTGAGGAGCTTGAAGCTTTAAGGTGGATTGAATATCTTAATAAAGATGGTAGAATGATAATAAATGAACAGGAAATTGATCCAATGCCCGTTATTACTGGTAAGGCGAAATATCCTGAGAATATTTTGACTACACTTAAGGAAACAGGTCACAGAATATACTCCCTGGATGCTCTGAGTATAGCAGGCAGATGCGGTACAATAAAAGCAGTAAATATCGTTCTTTTGGGTGTCATGGCCAAATTAACAGGAATAGATAAACAGATTTTTTTAGATGCCATTCACGAGGTTGTGCCTGCAAAAGTGTTGGAGGTTAATCTGAAGGCCTTTGAAGAGGGATACTCAGTTCAAGTGCAGGCTGAGTAATGTTTAGTTTCAGAAACAAGTATTAGTTTTAAGAAGTTGGATGTTGAATTTTTAGCCGATTGCTTTTGTGTGGGGCGGCATTGCTGTAAACCCTGAAAGCCATTCCGGGTGGGATGTTTGGCGAAAAATATAACTAAATATCTTTATCTAGAAGGGGCTGCAGCGTGAAAATTCTACCTTCATGATGTTTTTCACGCTCTGAAAAGCCACTACGTGTTTTTCATTTTAATTTATTTATACGCTGTACGCGTAGATGGGAGGGTTTATATGTCTTATTGGAACGAGAAATACGAGTGCATGTCCAGAGATGAAATGAGAAAGGTTCAAACTGAACGACTAATTAAAACGGTTAACAGGGTATATAACAATGTACCTCATTACAGGAAAAAGATGGACGAGAAGGGTATTTTGCCAGGAGATATCAAATCAGTGGATGATTTGAAGCATTTACCTTTTACATATAAGCAGGACCTGAGAGATACATATCCTTTTGGACTTTTTGCTGCACCCATGAACGAAATTGTCAGAGTTCATGCCTCATCGGGTACTACAGGCAAAAAGACAGTAGTAGGCTATACAAAGAATGATATCGAAGTATGGTCAGAAGTTATGGCTCGTACATTTGCGGGTGCCGGAGCCGGAAAGGATTCTATATTGCAGGTATCCTATGGTTATGGGCTTTTTACCGGGGGCTTGGGTGCACACTACGGAGGAGAGTATATTGGTGCCACTGTAATACCAACCTCATCAGGAAATACAAAGCTTCAGATATCTCTCATGAAGGATTTCGGCACAACACATATTGCCTGTACACCATCTTATGCTTTATATCTTGCTGAAGAAATGCAGGAGATGGGTATTAAGCCTGAAGAATTAAAGCTAAAGGCTGGCATATTTGGAGCAGAACCCTGGTCAGAAAGCATGAGAAAGGAAATTGAAGAGAGACTTAAGATTAAAGCTTTTGATATATATGGTTTAAGTGAGGTTATTGGTCCCGGTGTGGCCTGTGAATGTGAATATCAATGTGGAATGCACATTCCGGAGGATCACTTTATACCTGAAATAATTGATCCTGAAACAGAAGAGGTTTTGCCTGAAGGCTCACAGGGTGAAATAGTATTTACAACCATTACAAAAGAAGGTTTACCACTTATAAGATATAGAACAAGAGACCTTTCATCACTGAACTACTCCAAGTGTCTATGCGGACGTACCGAAGTCAGAATGAGCAAGGTTACCGGAAGAACAGATGACATGCTTATTATAAGAGGTGTAAATGTATTTCCTTCTCAGGTTGAAAGTGTTTTGCTGTCAATAGGTGAAACAGCACCTCATTATATGCTGATAGTCGATAGAAAGGATAATCTTGATACTCTGGAAATACAGGTTGAAATTACTCCACAGTTGTTTTCAGATGAGGTTAAAAAGCTTGAAGATATTGAACGTAAGATCAGAAAAGAGATTGAAAGTACTCTTGGAATAAGTGCTAAAATTAAGCTGGTTGAACCTAAATCCATTCAGAGAAGTGAAGGTAAAGCAAAGAGAGTAATTGACAAGAGAGTATTATAAAAGTAAGCAATATATTTTGCATGTAAAATCTATATTTAAAATTTACTTTTTATGGGAATTACCTGCTGCTTCATCAAATAGATGTATATGGATTTCATAAACTAAAAGAAGATGTTGTGCTGCTTAATTGGTTAATATGCATTGCAGTTAGTTAAAAATCCGGATAAATTGAATATTGCTTGTTAAATATTTCATTATTAAATATTTAATATTTAGTATGAAGTATTTAATATAATGAAACTGTAGTGAAATGTTATAAATAAAGGAGGGCTGTAACCATGCTGGTAAAACAGATTTCTGTATTCCTGGAAAATAAGTCCGGTCGTTTGGCAGAAGTTACAAAAATATTGGCTGACAGCAATATTAATATTTGTGCTTTGTCAATTGCCGACACTACTGATTTTGGTATTCTCCGACTTATTGTAAACAAACCTGAGGAAGCTGAAAAAATATTGAGTGAAAATGAATTTACTGTGAGTTGTACCGATGTAATTGCAATTGGGGTTGAAGATAAGCCGGGGGGCCTTGCAAAAGTCCTGGAAGTATTGCAGCAGAATAATATAAGTATCGAGTACATGTATGCGTTTGTCGGTAAAAACGGAAATGAAGCCCCTGTTATACTTAGAGTAGAAAATCCTGATGAAGCCATTAATAATTTAAAAAACAGTGATATTTCCCTGATTCCAAGTCAACAACTTTACTGTATTTAATTATTTAATAGCTGATAATTATACAGTAAATTTGAATGGGTAATTTTGCAAGTAATAATTTTGATTTAAGTTTAAATAGTAAGAGAATAAAAAACCCCTGAACCATTGTCATGCAAAATGACTCTGATTCAGGGGTTAACCATATATTCTCAATCCTCTGAGAAATAAGGTTGTACAGATAATCATGGTTTAATAAGCTTTCTTAAATTAGCTCCATTTTTTCATTGAGGCTTTGTAATTTTCAATAATTCTGTCACACCAGCTGTCAAATTCTAGGTCTTCCTTCTGCAGCTCGGGATGGGAGAGCACGTTGCTTATTATATGTCTGATGCCCTGATCAAATCGAACAGTTGCATAGAAACCAGGGACCAGTCTTTTTAGCTTTGAATTGTCAAATACAACGGAATTGGCTTTATCTCCCAGTAATGAACCGGTAAAGTCATAATTGCTGCATGCGGCCAGGTAATCCGACGGTATATGAACAGCATTAAGCTTGACACCGAGAGCAGAAGCGATTATTTCATATATTTGATTCCAGGTCAGACTTTCGTCGGAGGTTATGTGTACTGCTTCACCAATTGCGTGAACATTACCCATGAGGCCAACAAAACCCTTCGCGAAATCAGTGTTATGAGTGAGAGTCCATAGGGAGGTACCGTCACCATGAATTATTACCGGCTTGTTTTCCAACATACGCTTTGCCACCTGCCAGCTGCCATTTTTGCCATGTACCCCCAGGGGTATACTCCTGTCATCATAAGTATGACTTGGTCGAACTATGGTTACAGGAAAGCCGCTCTTTCTATATTCTGCAATAAGCAGCTCCTCGCAGGCAATTTTATTTCTTGAGTATTCCCAGTATGGGTTTGCAAGGGGAGTGGACTCAGTTATTCTGTAATCTGAGAGTGGTTTCTGGTAAGCAGATGCAGAGCTAATAAAAATGTACTGTTTAGTTTTACCTGAAAACAATCTGATGTCACGTTCCACCTGAGAAGGTACAAATGCAATAAAATCAGCCACAACGTCAAATTCCAGATTGCGTATTAAATCCTTGACCTTTTCCTCATCACTTATGTCTGCCTGGAAAAGCTTTGCTCCTTCAGGAGCTCTGTCATTGTTATTTCCCCGATTTAATAAATAAAGCTCCCAGCCCTGATTTACCAGTAATTTTGATACAGCTGTACTGATAGTTCCTGTACCGCCAATAAATAAAGCTTTCATATGGTGAAATCCTCCCGAACTATTATTGATTTTTATAAATTACAGAAACACTTATAACGGTATAAAAATATTATATAACTGATCATAATATTGTTGTAGTGAAAGATACTTGAATAAAATGGATATTATGGTATAATATATCTAATATAATCAGTACTGATTAGTTAACATTTCCTGCAATATCACGTCAAATACAGTTTTTACAGTCATTTTATCTTTTTCTTCATTAACAGCTTACTTTTTGCTTTCAGGTTGGTATAATATTAAAGTACTATTAATTAGGAAGGATGACGTAATAATGAAAGCTGAAATTCTTGCTGTTGGAACCGAGCTGCTGATGGGGCAGATTGTAAATACAAATGCACAGTACTTGTCTTCGAAACTTCCAGATGTTGGTGTAAGTGTTTATTATCATAGTGTTGTAGGGGATAACCCGGAAAGACTGAAGGAAAGTCTTGAACTGGCATTGAAAAGATGTGATGTTGTAATAACGACAGGAGGCCTTGGCCCAACTCAGGATGATTTGACAAAGGAAACAATTGCACAAGTTTGTGGAAGAAAGCTGGTGCTTCATAATGAAAGCCTTGAGGACATTAAAGCCTATTTTAAAAAATTAGGCAGGGAAATGACACAAAATAATGTAAAACAGGCGTATATGCCCGAAAATTCTATAATACTTAAGAATAACAACGGAACAGCTCCCGGCTGTATTATTGAACAGTACGACAAAACAGTTATTATGCTTCCCGGACCACCTTCAGAAATGAAGCCCATGTTCGATGACTTTGTTATACCATATTTCAGGAAAAAATGCAGTTATACCATTGAGTCAAGGTTTTTACGGGTTTTTGGTATCGGTGAATCTGCTTTGGAAACAAAAATTTTAGATTTGGTTGATGGACAGACCAATCCTACTATTGCAACCTATGCAAAAGACGGAGAAGTAACCATAAGAGTTTCTGCAAAGGTTGAACAGGGGAAGGAAGCAGACCAGCTACTTTATCCTGTCATTGAAGAAATCCGGAAAAGGACAGGGCATTCTCTGTATTCCGAGGAGAATAAAACTCTTGAACAGGTAGCTGCAGAACTTCTTATGAAAAACAATCTTACTCTGTCCACGGCAGAATCCTGTACAGGAGGTCTGGTTTCACAGACTTTGACCAATATTCCTGGAATTTCAAAGGTTTTTATGGGTGGAGCCGTAACCTATTCCAATGAGGCAAAAGAGGAATATCTGGGTGTTAAGAAGGAAACATTGATTAAGTATGGTGCAGTAAGCCGTGAAACCGCTTATGAAATGGCAGAAGGTATAAGGAAAAGATTAAAAACAGATATTGGAGTCTCGGTGACAGGTATAGCCGGCCCTGACGGAGGGACACCTGAAAAACCGGTTGGTTTGGTATATATTGGTTTATCATCAGAACAGGGCACAATAACAAAGGAACTGAGACTTACAGGAAGCAGGAATAGAATCAGAACCATTACTGCTCTGAATGTATTTGATATGATCAGACGGCATGTTTTAAAGCTTGAAATTGATACAGGCAGTAAAGTCTAATAAATCGGACAGGAATTAAGGCTTAAATTGATGCAGTCAGAAAAGATTAAATTACAGAAGAAAATAACTAGCCGTGCAACTGCGGCTCATGGAGGCTATAAATAAATTGAGTTCAAATAAAAAGAAGATAACAGGTGCTGCCATTATAGTCATGTCATCATTGGTTGTCAGCCGTATTACAGGGTATCTGCGTACAATATTAATAAACAATCTGCTTACGGCTTCCCAGTCGGATGCACTTCTGGCAGCCTTCAGAACCACCGATTTAATGTACAATCTACTGATTGGTGGTGCAATATCGGCAGCTTTGATTCCCATTTTGTCGGGATATCTGGCCAGAGGTGAGGAAGAAGACGGTTGGAAGGCGGTAGGAACCTTTATAAATCTAATATTTTTGGCTATGCTCGCTGTAAGCACCCTGGGGGTTATATTTGCACCCTGGGTTGTCTCAATGACTGCGTCGGGGCTGGAAGGTCAGGTAAGGGAGACAACCATTCAACTGACCAGAATCCTGTTTCCGTCAGTAGGGGTAATGATGCTGGCCGGAATGACAAACGGTGTTCTGAACTCTTATCAGAGATTTGCAGCAGCGGCCTATGGTCCATCAATATATAATCTTGGAACAGCTTTAAGTATTTTTATTCTTAGCCGATATGGAGTACATTATGTAGCATTTGGAGTGCTTGCGAGCGCTGTATTATACTTTTTGATACAAGTATCTTTTGCATTTCCAAATTTAAAATATTACAGACCAAAACTGCTATTGAGCCATCCAGGCTTCAGAAGGCTGTTCAGACTGGCAATTCCTTCTCTGGCTGCATCTGCCATCGTACAGATTAACATTCTCGTATCACTGAATTTTATTTCACTGTTTGAACAGGAAGGAAGCATCACTGCCTATTACAATGCCAATGATATATGGCAGCTGCCCTACGGTATATTTGCAATGGGGCTGGGGACTGCACTGCTGCCAACAATGTCGGAAAAGTTAGCGTTAAAACAGGTTGACGAATTTAAAAGAATCATTGACGGTGCCTTTAAAACAATACTCTACATGATAATACCGTCTGCCATAGCTTTTATAGTTTTATCCAGACCTGTTATCAGTGTGGTTTACAAATGGTCAGCTAACATCGGCAGTGAGAGAATTGTTACTGCAGGAAATGTACTGTTGTTTTTTACCGCCGCCCTGCTTGCCCAGTCTATGATTGCAATACTTAACAGGGCATTTTATGCAAATAATGATACAAAAACTCCATTGTATGTGGGTACTGGTTCAATCATAATTAACTATGTACTTTGCTGGATATTCCTTAAAGGAACAGGACTGGGACCTGCCGGTATGGCACTGGCATATTCAATTTCAAGTCTTTTTAGCATGACTGCAATGATGTACATATTGTCAAAGAAAATGAACGGAATGAACTGGAAAAAGCTGGCGGTTTATTCTATAAAGCTGCTGGAAGCAGCTGTTATAATGGGTGTTGTTATTTTTGCGATAAATAAATTAATACCTGTTGATTTTACAAGCCAATATACACTTCATTCAAAAATTATTGAGATAATCGTTCTGGGTGTGGAAATTGTTGCGGGAATACTTGTTTATTTCGGCTGCACAATGCTGCTGAAGGTTGAAGAAGCAGTGCAAGTTAAGAATAAATTGGTGGGAAAGTTGACAAGAGTACTAAAAAAATAAATTTAACATTGACTTAAGAAATAAAAATCTATATAATAAAAACAGAACAAATGTTCTATTATTACAAGGAGGTCACCCCATGTTAGAAAAGAAAAAAGCACTGGAAATGGCTCTTGGCCAAATTGAAAAGCAATTTGGTAAAGGTGCTGTTATGAAGTTGGGCGAAAACGCACATATGAATGTGGAGGTTATACCGACAGGTTCCCTTAGCCTTGATATTGCTCTTGGTGTCGGAGGAGTACCCAGAGGAAGAATAGTTGAAATATATGGACCCGAATCATCCGGTAAGACTACTGTTGCATTACATATAATTGCCGAAGCGCAAAAAGCAGGCGGAGAGGCAGCTTTTATTGATGCAGAGCATGCTCTTGATCCGGTTTATGCAAAAAAACTTGGGGTTGATATAGATAATTTGATAGTTTCACAGCCAGATACAGGTGAGCAGGCTTTGGAAATAACAGAGGCTCTTGTTAGAAGCGGAGCTATAGATGTTATTGTAGTTGACTCGGTTGCTGCACTGGTACCAAAGGCGGAAATAGACGGAGAGATGGGAGATTCACATGTAGGTCTGCAGGCACGGCTTATGTCTCAGGCGCTGCGAAAGCTTGCAGGAGTTATCAGTAAATCAAGAACAACAGCCATATTTATAAATCAGTTACGTGAGAAAGTCGGAGTAATGTTTGGAAATCCCGAAACTACTCCGGGTGGACGAGCTTTGAAGTTCTACTCATCGGTACGTCTGGATGTAAGGAGAGTTGAGTCCATAAAACAAGCTAATGAGGTTGTAGGAAACAGAACAAAGGTTAAGGTAGTTAAAAATAAGATAGCTCCTCCTTTTAAAGAGGCAGAATTTGATATTGTTTACGGCGAAGGTATTTCCAAAGAAGGAAGTATCCTTGATATAGCTGTAAGCTATGATATCATAAACAAGAGTGGAGCATGGTTTTCGTACAATGGACAGCGTATTGGTCAGGGCCGTGAAAATGCAAAGCAGTATTTAAAGGAAAACCCTGCGTTATGTATGGAAATTGAAAAACTTATCAGAGATAATTTGTCGGTTACTCCTGCAGTAGCAGATTCATCAGCTGAATCAGAAGAAGTATTGGCTGAAGAAGATCTTGATTAATTGTGCTCTATTTATACATCATAATTCTTAATTGAGCTTAATTTAAATATAATAGGAACCTTTTGGAGTATAATCTATAATAATATTACAATAATATTATGTTAAATGAACATTGCTATAAATAAATTGTTACTTAAAAATATTACTTAAAATATATCACCTTCAACATAATATCAGGGCATACCGAATCAGGAGTCACTATTAAATAGTTCGGTATGCCCTTTTGGAGTTATACTACAAGAATGACCATAATACTTATATGAGAATTATAGTACAATATAAAATTATTAGTTAATTGTATATAATTATATGAATTTAGTATATAAATTATCAATGTATATCAATGCAAATGTATGAAATATAATTTAGAAATGTTAATGTGGAGAGGTTTATATGAAAATAGTTTCCTTAGAAAAGATGGAAAGGGCTCCCTCTATGTATAATGTTTCTTTGGAAAACAATATTTCTTTCTGTCTGCCCAAAAAGCGTATTGAATTACTTGAGCTTTCTGAAGGAAAAGAAATATCTGAAGAAGCTTTAAATTACATATTAAATACCGAAGTATATGCAGCAGCAAAAAGTACTGCTGTAAGCTTTCTTGCCCTTAAACTGCGAACAGTTTATGAAGTTGAACAGAAGCTTTTGGACATGGGATATGACCAATTAACAATTGAAAGGGTCATAGAAGATCTTAAGGAAATAAACTATATTGATGACTATAATTATGCCTGTAAGTACATAGCTGAAAAAATAAAGCTAAAACCTAAATCAGTTAAGTTAATATCTCTGGAATTAAGTCAAAAGGGAATCTCTGATGATATAATCAGCAGTGCATTTGAGGAATTCGAGCTTGATGAAGAAGCTGTAGCATTGGAGCTTTTGAGAAAAAAATTCTCAAAATTCAGCACCTTTGATGAGAAAACCATTCAAAAGATGAAAACATTTCTATTGAGCAGGGGATTTAGCTACAGCTTGATATCAAAGGCAGTAAGTGAATTTTTACCCGATGAATTTAATAGTTAAATGCTAATTATGGATATTAAATCATCGGTGTCGGTATAAATGGATATTTCGTATGCCTTTCCATCAGACAGGTCGACTCTGAATTCAGCAGCTGGTCTAAAACCTTTATAATGAGTACTTTGTAAGTTAATATCCTTTATCATAGCTTTATTAACGTTAAACGGATTAATTGAAATTATTTCCTGGTTGCCACTTTTTTACCTCACTTTTAATTGAATTTTATGAAATCAACAGCTTTGTATATTTTCTTTGATACTTATATTATGGAAATGGAATCATATACTACTATATATGTAAAATTATTTATATCTTATTGCACCATAAGCAGCATGGGAAGGGGATTTACAAATGTAAATTTCTCTACAAAACATTGACAATTCACCAATATTATTAAATAATTTTTAATAGAGTTTAGTGTGCTTTTTGCTATTGTTGTTACAATTATTGTATATGTCGATGCAGCTGAACATTATTTAATTTAAGGAGAGTAATTGGTGAATAAAAGAATAGGAATTGTGTCTTTGGGATGCCCGAAAAATCTGGTTGATAGTGAAATAATGCTGGGTATGCTTAAGCACGCAGATTATGAAATAGTAAACCATAAAGAAAATGCAGAGGTTCTTATTGTTAATACCTGTGGTTTTATAGAGTCTGCTCAACAGGAATCAATAAATACAATCCTGGAAATGGCAGAAGAAAAGAAGCGAAATTGTGAGCTTTTAATCGTCACAGGATGTATGGCCGAAAGGTATAAGGAAAAAATACTTGAACTAATACCTGAGGTTGATGCAGTTCTTGGAACAGGCAATTATAAAGAAATTGCCGATGTAATTAACAGAGCATACCATGGTGAAAAGGTTGTAGCCTACGGAAAGTTAAACGAGACAGATTATCTTGATGAAGAAAGAATCATATCTTCCAGCAGACATTCAGTTTATCTAAAAATTTCAGAAGGATGTGACAACCGCTGTACCTACTGTATAATTCCATATTTACGCGGAGCCTATAGAAGCAGAAAAATAGAAGCACTTGTAAAAGAAGCTGAAACTCTTGCAGCAAATGGTGCTAAAGAGATAATTCTTGTGGCTCAGGATACAACCAGATATGGGATAGATATATACCAAAAGAAAATGCTGCCTGAATTAATACGGGAAATATCTAAAATAGAAAGTGTTGAGTGGATAAGATTGTTATACTGCTACCCGGAAGAAATTGATGATGAACTGATCAATGAAGTAGCTAATAATCCAAAGGTATGCAAATATATGGATATACCTATTCAGCATGCTTCTGACAGAATTTTAAAATTAATGGGGAGAAGGGGTACTATAGATGATATTCGCAGTGCCCTTACAAAGCTTCGGGAGAATGTACCTGATATTGCGCTAAGGACGTCCCTGATTGTCGGATTCCCCGGGGAAACCGAAGAGGACTTTCAGCAGCTGGTTGATTTTGTTGAAGAATTCAGGTTTGACAGACTTGGAGTATTTACTTACTCAAAGGAAGAGGGTACACCTGCTGCCAAAATGAAAGGTCAGATCAGGAAAAATGTTAAACTAAGTCGCCAAAAAACTATTTTGGAGTTACAAAATACCATTAGTTCAGAGATAAATGCCAAAAGAGTTGGAAAAGTTTATAAAGCTATTGTTGACGGGATTGCTGATGATGGTATATTCTATTATGGACGAACATTTGCGGAAGCCCCGGAAATAGACGGTACGGTATATTTTACCAGTCCTGAGCCTTTAGATATCGGGAGTTTTGTTTTGATAAAAATATTAAACTCTGAAGATTACGATTTGATAGGAGAGGTCATAAATGAACTTACCAAATAAAATAACTGTATCCAGAATAGCTTTAGTGCCAATATTTATGATTTTTATAATACCAATTCCTGATGTAACAGTTAATCTGCCCATATTATCTTTTATGAAGGATGAAATGCTCAGTATAAATAAGTTCATAAACAATTATGGTAATTATGTGGCAGCTGTTTTATTTATTCTTGCTGCCAGTACTGACGGGGTGGATGGTTATATTGCAAGAAAACATAAGCTTATAACTGCATTTGGTAAATTCCTTGATCCTATAGCTGATAAGTTACTGATAACAGCAGCCTTGATAGCATTAGTGCAGAGAGGTGTGGTTACCGGATGGGCGGCCATGATAATCATATCCAGAGAATTGCTGGTAACAGGTATGAGATTGGTGGCGGCTGGTGAAGGTCAGGTTGTGGCTGCTAACAAGTCGGGTAAAGTAAAAATGGTGTGTCAGACAGTTGCTGTATCAGTAGCCTTACTAAATAATTTCCCGTTTTCACTTTTTACAGATATTAGAGTAGATGCATATCTGATGTTTATAGCAGTTATTGTTACAATTTACTCGGGAATAGACTTCTTTGTGAAAAATATAAAAGTCATTAAGCCGGAAGAGATTTAAAATAAAATCAACACTGTTAGATAGCCGTAATTATTTACGGCTATTAATTTTTTTACCTTTACATAGCATTTTAATACAGTTAGACTAACACTTTTTTTATTTTATAGGTTATAATAAGTTCAGGTCATAAGATTCGTATCAAGGCTTTTTCGTATAAAGACTTTTAAATTTGGTTAATATTATCAGAAAATAGTTGCATTCATAACAAAGTTAATATATAATTTTGTTATCAGCAATTAGTATCTGGTAATAATTATAGATAATATAATTATTATTAAAGGGGTGGGTGTTGGGTGAGCAGATCATCTTCACAAAAGCAGCAAAGACAAAAAATTTTACTGGATAAAATTAAGTATGACCCATTTTTAACAGATGAAGAATTAGCTGATTATTTTAAAGTAAGTGTACCGACAATTAGATTGTATAGACTGGAATTAGGGATACCTGAACTCAGAGAGAGAATAAAGCATGTGGCTGAAGCAAACCATGAAAAGCTGAAATCTATTGAGAGTAAGGAACTTATAGGTGAACTTATAGATTTGCAGCTGGGTCAAAGTGCTATTTCACTTATGGAAACCAACAGCTCAATGGCTTTTGAAAAAACTCATATTGTCAGAGGACATTATATTTACTCCCTTGCAGAGACTCTTGCTATTGCTGTAATAGATGCTCAGGTTGCTCTTGTTGGAATAGCAAACATAAAGTATAAAATACCTGTATATGCCGGTGCAAAAATTGTTGCAAAGGCCGAAGTAAAACAGTCGAAGAAAAACAGACATATTGTATGGGTTAAAATATACGAAAAAAATATTGAGGTTTTCAGAGGCAAATTTATTCTGGTTACAGTAGATAAAGGTATCGTTAAAGAACAGCCCACCAAGTAAATATAGTTAATTCAAATATTACAGGGTGTCCTGATCAATTGGAGGAAAAATGTTTTATGATAAATATTATTGTTGATGCCATGGGTGGTGATAATGCACCTGAAGCAATTATAGACGGCTGTATTGAAGCTTTGAATATGCAGGATGGCTTCAAAATCACCCTGGTTGGAGTTAGTGAAATAATAAATGAAAAATTAAAAGATAAAGTGTATAACAAAGACAGAATAGAAATAGTAAATGCTACAGAAGTAATTACCGGGGATGATACACCTACAAAGGCTATAAGAAACAAAAAGGATTCATCTATGGTAGTTGGATTAAAAATGCTGAAAGAAAAGAAAGGAGACGCTTTTTTATCAGCAGGTAATACAGGTGCTCTTTTGACGGGATCTCTGCTTATTGTGGGCAGAATAAAGGGGATTGACAGACCGTCTATGCCGGCTCTGGTTCCTACCAGAGAAAAAATGTGCCTGATTATTGATGCAGGTATGAACACAGTTTGCAGACCATTGAACTTTTTGCAGTTCGGTATAATGGGTGCAATTTATATGAAAGTAATTTATAATCTTGAAAACCCCAAAGTTGGCCTGGTGAATGTGGGCTCAGAGGATGCTAAGGGAAATGATACCCTGAAACAGTCTTTCAAGCTGCTTAAAGAATCACCTGTCAATTTTGTTGGTAATATAGAAGGGAATGATATTCCCAGCGGTGATGTGGACGTTGCCGTTTGTGATGGTTATGTAGGAAATGTGGCACTTAAGCTGTACGAAGGTGCCGGAGCTTTGATTTTGAAGGAATTAAAGAAGTTATTTACAAAAAATCTATTCACAAAGATTTGTTACCTTTTACTCAAGCCGTTTTTTAAGGACTTTAAAAACAAATTTGATGCAGATGAACTTGCAGGCGCGCCAGTTCTTGGAATAAACGGATTAGTCATAAAAAGCCACGGCTCCTCCAAAGCGAAAACTATAAGAACCGCCATTCTAAAACGAACATTACCTCTAATAAAATATGGTATTGTTGATGAAATTAAAGAACAATTCAAAAATATGGAGGTGAAGCCCTCTGAGGACGAAATGGACTAAAAGTGTAGGAATATTGGGAACAGGCAGCTGTTTACCCGAAAAAGTGCTTACAAACAGTGATCTGGAGAAAATGGTTGAAACTTCTGATGAGTGGATTGTAAAAAGAACAGGTATTTCTGAGAGAAGAATTCTTAGTGAAGATGAACCAGCATATAAACTAGGTATTGAAGCTGCCAAAAAGGCGTTGGAAAATGCTGGTGTAGATGCGGAAGCTATTGATTTAATTATTGTAGCAACAGATACGCCCGACTATATGTCACCATCTACTTCTTGTATAATTCAGGGAGCTATCGGAGCAGTTAACGCAGTAGCATTTGATTTAAATGCAGCCTGTACCGGCTTTATATACGGATTGGTTACAGCTCAGCAGTTCATAGCAAATGGAGTATTCAAGTATGCCCTTATTATTGGATGCGAAGGGCTCTCAAAAATTATTGACTGGCAGGACAGAAACACTTGTGTCCTGTTCGGAGATGGAGCAGGAGCAGCAGTTTTAGGAGAAGTTGAGGAAGAATACGGAATATTGAATTCTTACCTTGGCTCAGATGGGACTTCTGGCATGTGTCTGACCATCCCGAATCTCTATAATTCCAAAGAAGATATTGAAAAAAGACCCAACGGGAAAATTAATACAGTCTGGATGGATGGCTCTGAAGTATTTAAGTTTGCAGTAAAAGCAATGTCAACTGCAACATTGAATGTTTTGGATAAAATCAATATGACCGTGGATGAATTGGACTATATATTTCCCCATCAGGCAAATACCAGAATAATTGACGGCGCAATTAAAAAGCTTGGCATTACAGATGAGAAGTTGCACTATGTAATACAGAAATATGGAAATATTTCATCTGCTTCAATACCTGTAGCCCTTGATGAAGCAAACAGGGAAGGAAAACTCAAAAAAGGCCACAAAATGGTTTTGGTCGGCTTTGGAGGCGGACTGACCTGGGGGGCCGTAGCCATGAAGTGGGCAATATAACAGATTATATTATTGATTAATTTTATATTTTGGAGGTTTATATGGGCAAATTAGCATTCATATTCCCCGGACAGGGAGCTCAGTATGTAGGCATGGGAAAAGACATTGCCGCTGAATACAAAAGTGCAGACGCAATTTTCAATGCTGCTACTGAAGCACTGGGCTTCGATATTAAGGAAATGATTTTTAACGGCAATGATGAAACCTTGAAAATTACCGAAAATACTCAGCCAACCATTGTGACAACAAGTGTTGCCTGTATGCAGCCACTGTTGGAAAAAGGTATTAAACCTGATTTTGTGGCTGGCTTGAGCCTTGGCGAGTATGCTGCTCACGTGGCTGCAGGTACTATGAGCTTTAATGACGCTGTGGTCCTGGTCAGAAAAAGAGGTAAATTCATGCAGGAAGCTGTTCCTGTAGGAGTAGGAGCAATGTCTGCTATCATTGGTCTTGATAACGAGGCTGTTATTGAAAGCTGTAAGGAAGCTTCATCAATAGGCGTTTGTGAACCAGCTAACTTCAATTGCCCAGGTCAGCTTGTAATTGCAGGTGAAGTTGCTGCAGTTGAAAAAGCTAATGAAATCTGCAAGGCTAAGGGGGCCAAAAGGGCTATGATGCTGGCGGTAAGTGCTCCTTTCCACTGCAGTCTGTTAAAACCAGCAGGTGAAAAGCTTGCAGCAGAGCTTGAAAAGGTTGTTTTGAATGATATGAAGATACCTGTTGTTGTCAATGTATCTGCAAAAGCAATCACTAATAAAGAGGAAGTAAAGGAAACCCTGATAAAACAGGTAAGTAGTTCAGTTCTGTGGGAAGACAGCGTGAGGACAATGATAGAACAGGGTGTTGATACCTTTGTAGAGATAGGCCCTGGAAAAGCTCTCAGTGGTTTTGTAAAGAAAATCAGTAAAGATGTTAAAGTTCTTAATGTTGAGAATATAGAAAGCCTCAATTCAACTTTGGAGGAATTATTAAATAATTAATTGTATTTGGTGTGGAGGTGTTAACCGGAATGCGATTGGATGGTAGGACTGCTGTTGTAACCGGGTCTTCAAGGGGAATCGGAAAAGCCATCGCAGTCAAACTTGGCAAGCTTGGAGCAAATGTGGTTCTTAACGGTACCTCGGAGTCAGTATTAAAGACAGCCTCTGAACTTGAAGAAATGGGAATCAGGGTTACGGCAACTGTTGGGGATGTAAGAAATTCAGAAGATGTAAAACTGATATTTGAAAAAGCAGTAGGGACCTTTGGAGGCGTTGATATTTTAATAAATAACGCCGGAATAACCAGGGATAAACCGTTGGCAATGATGTCTGAGGACGATTGGGACACCGTTCTGGATATTAACCTTAAGGGTTGCTTCCTGTGTACCAAGGCAGCTGCAAAGGTAATGATAAAAAAGAGATATGGCAGGATAATAAATATTTCATCTGTGGCAGGGGCCTATGGCAATCAGGGCCAGGCTAACTACTCTGCATCAAAGGGCGGCATGATTGGATTGACAAAAACCACTGCAAAGGAGCTTGCTCCAAGGGGAATAACTTGTAACGCCGTTACCCCTGGCTTAATTGAAAGTGACATGACGGAAATATTACCTGAGGATCTGAAGCAGAAATACCTCGAAAAGATTGCACTTGGAAGGTTTGGGACACCTGAAGATGTTGCAAATGTTGTGGCATTTCTCGCATCAGATGAAGCAGCTTATGTTACTGGACAGGTAATAGATATTGACGGTGGATTGGTTATGTAATAATATAAGCATGTGTAAGCTTGTAAGAATCCAGTAAACAAGCAAATATTTATTAAAATTGCATACTATATAATCATGTACATGTTTGGTGTTGTATATGAATAGTATCTATTAATAAACCATCCTGTGGAAGGAGGTGAATATATATGGTTTTCGAAAAAGTTAAGAAGTTAATTGTTGAGCAGTTAGGTGTTGAAGAAGACGATATAACAATGGAATCTTCTTTCATAGATGATCTCGGAGCAGATTCTCTTGATATAGTTGAGCTTATCATGGCTTTGGAGGAAGAGTTTAGTCTTGAGATTCCAGACAATGAAGCAGAAAAGATCACTACAGTTGGTGATGCTGTTGAATACATTCAAAAGAATACTTAAAAAAAGTCCCAGATGCGGGACTTTTTTTAGTATCGGACTGATATTTAAAAAATGATTTGATACAGTTTAGTTTTGTTTAATGGTAATTTTAATAGTTATTCAGTTTCAATAATTCTACAGTTCTGATTGTCCAAAAGGGCATTATGAATTAAAAACATCTGAATTGATTCAAAGGTACATATAGAAGTCCTATGGACATTTAACATAGATTTCAAAATTAAATTTATGTAAATTATATGGAGGTTAATTTATGAGCAGACGCGTAGTTATTACAGGTACTGGTGTAGTCTCTTCTTTAGGCTTGGGGATTGACCAATTCTGGAGTGCCATAAAAGAAGGGAAAAACGGTATAAGTGAAGTGACCAGAATTGATGTATCAAACATGTCAACTAAGGTAGCCGCAGAGATAAAGGAATTTGATGCTTCGCAGTATATTGATAAGAAAGAAGCCAGAAGAATGGACAGGTACAACCAGTTTGCAATGGCTGCGGCAAAAATGGCTGTTGAACAATCAAAACTGAATATAGAAAGCCTTGATCTTGACAGGTGTGGTGTTATAGTAGGTTCAGGAATAGGTGGAATTGAAACCTTTGAAGAACAGCATCAGGTAGCATTAAGTAAAGGAGTTGGAAGAGTAAGTCCGTTCTTTATTCCAATGATGATTTCAAATATGGCAGCTGGTAGAATAGCCATTGAATATGGCTTCAGAGGATTTAATGAATGTGTTGTTACTGCATGTGCAACTGGTAACAATGCCATAGGAGATGCTTTCAAGGTTATTGAACGGGGAGATGCTGATGTAATGATTACAGGTGGGGCTGAAGCCTGTATTACCACCATGAGTTTTGCAGGTTTTTGCTCTATGGGGGCTATGTCAAAGAATCCTGATCCCAATACCGCCTGCAGGCCTTTTGACAAAGACAGAGACGGTTTTGTTATGGGTGAAGGTGCTGCGATACTTGTAATAGAAGAATTGGAACATGCTCTGAAGAGAGGAGCAAATATTATAGCTGAAATAGTTGGTTACGGTTGCACCTGTGATGCTTATCACATTACAGCTCCTCAACCAGATGGAGATGGTGGGGTAAAGAGCATGTTAATGGCCATCAAAGATGCAGATATTACACCTGATAAGATTGATTATATCAATGCTCACGGTACTTCTACACCTTTAAACGATCCTACAGAAGTAAATATTGTTAAAAGAGTGTTCGGTGACCATGCTAAGAACCTTGCCATGAGTTCCACAAAATCAATGACTGGTCATCTTCTTGGAGCAGCAGGTGCCATAGAGGCTGTTATAACAGCTATGGCGCTCAGGGATGGATTCCTTCCCCCTACAATAAATGTTGTGAATCAGGACCCTGAATGTGATATTGACTGTGTTCCTAATACAGGAAGAAAAGCAGATATTAAATATGCCCTGTCAAACTCACTGGGCTTTGGTGGCCACAATGCAACACTTTGCTTTAAAAAATATGAATAGAATTAAATAATATAATATCGTACAGCAGAATGCAAATTGAATTGCAAATTGAATAAGATAAAGATTAAATATTAAATTTAAGTAGAAAGAACTGAGCATAAATCAGTAAATAAGGATCTGAATATTAGATGTAATGAATTCTTATGGTATAGTAAAGTATTATATTATAAGATTATTAATTAAGTAATTAGTTTTCTATTGAACTTAAGAGAAATATAAGTATAAAATAAAGGTGGGGTTATATCCTGCCTCTATTTTTTTATATATGAAAATATCCACCTTTATTTATTATCTGAAGTTATATAAAATAGAGTAATAAAATGCAAAATAGTATATTAAAGAGTACATAAAAAAAGTAAAATGATTTCAAAATGCTGCTATGAAGAAATTTGATTTAAATTAATTTATAAAATTAATTTTATTATTTTTATTTTTCTATTAACAATACAGAAGTGATTCGGAGGAAATATGAATAACATTCCTAAATGTGAGACAAGCAATATATCCGCCCTTGAAGAAAGAATTAACTATGTGTTCAAAGATAAAAAAACATTGTTGACTGCAATTACTCACAGTTCCTATGCTAATGAAAAGAGGGCAAGGAAGCTTAAGTATAATGAAAGAATTGAGTTCCTTGGGGACTCTGTTCTGGGTCTTGCAATTAGTGAGCATTTATATAAGATGTACCCCGAGCTCCCTGAAGGAGAATTAACTGTAACCCGTTCCAAGGTTGTTTGTGAAAGCTCTTTATCCAGATGTGCGGCAGATATAGGTCTTGGAGAACTTTTACTTCTGGGGAAAGGCGAAGAGTTATCAGGAGGGCGCACAAAAAGCTCAATACTGTCAGATGCCTATGAGGCATTGATTGGAGCTTTGTATATTGACGGCGGATTTGAAGTTGCAAAAGAGTTTATATTAAAAAATATGGAAGGAATTATCAAAAGCAGTGTACAGGGTAAGCTGTTTACTGATTACAAAACACTGCTTCAGGAGAAAATTCAGCAGAAGGGTGAACAGCAAATTACCTATACAGTTGTGGATGAAAAAGGTCCAGATCACAATAAGATATTTATTACACAAATTAAAATTAATGGAGTGGTTTGTGGGCAGGGCAGCGGCCGTTCTAAAAAGGAATCAGAGCAAAATGCTGCCAAAGACGCACTGAACAAACTATCAGCTCAATAATCTATGGGGGAGTGTCACAAATTAAAAAGCATATTGTTATTCCGGTGTTTGTTCCACACAAGGGATGTCCCTTTGACTGCATCTTTTGTAATCAGAAAAAAATCAGCGGACAGATTAAGGACGCAACGGAGGCTGAAATAAGAAAAACTATTGAAGATCATTTGAAAACAGGACAGGATGCCTTTATTGAAATTGGTTTTTATGGAGGAAGCTTTACAGGCATATCAAAGGAGGAGCAAAGATGGTATCTGGAGATAGCCTACAGTTATGTAAAGTCAGGTAGGGTTAATGAGCTGCGAATATCGACCAGACCTGACTATATTAATATTGAAATTCTGGACTTTCTTGCGAAGTATAAAGTAAAAACCATTGAACTTGGAGCTCAGAGTCTTGATTACGATGTCCTTCTTTGCAGTAACAGAGGTCATGGAATTGAGGATGTAGAAAAAGCATCAAAAATGATTAAGGAAAAAGGATTTTCCCTTGGAATACAGACTATGATAGGTTTACCGGAAGATACAAGGGAGAAGGCAATTAATACAGCAAAAAAAGTGATAGAAATTGGACCTGATATAGTAAGAATATATCCAACACTGGTTATCAGGGATACTTATCTGCAAAAATTATATGAAACGGGAAAGTACAAACCTTTGACATTGGAAGAGGCCGTTGAACTGTCTGCTGATTTACTGGAGCTATATGAGGAGAATGGTATAAATGTTATCCGTATAGGCCTTCAGCCTACTGAAAGTATTAATGAGAATGGTGATGTTGTAGCAGGGCCTTTTCATCCTGCTTTTAGGCAGCTGGTTCAGGCAAGACTTATGAGAAATCGACTTGAGAAATATTTCCGAAATAATGGAATCCAAAATATCAAAGAAGTAATAATTGAATGCAGCCCCAAAAATGTTTCTAATATTATTGGTCAAAAACGGGAAAATATTCTAAAACTAAAAGCAGAATTCAACATTGAAAATATAAAAGTTATATGTTCTGATGAAATAAACTCATTTAATGTGAAAACTTGACAAATTTAGTCTGTAATGTTTATATAATATTTTAAATGTAAAAAGAAGGAATTTGAAGTAATATATAGAATACTAATAAATAGATATACAATTTTACTATTTATTAAGCATTTTTTAGGAGGATGTATTTATGGAAGTTCTAAAAGTTTCAGCTAATTCGCAGCCAAAATCTGTTGCTGGAGCATTAGCTGCTGTTTTGCGCGACAACAATTATGCGGAAATTCAAGCAGTAGGTGCTGGGGCGGTAAATCAGGCGGTTAAAGCAATTGCAATTACTAGAGGTTTTGTTGCTCCTAATGGAATTGATCTGGTTGCAGTGCCTGCTTTTGCTGAAGTCAACATTGATGGGGAAGAAAGAACAGCTATTAAATTCTATATCCAGCCCCGATAATTACTCAAAAAATAAGGGCTCGCATGGTAATGCGAGCCAATATTACTTTTATAGGGTCCAGTGAAACAGGAGCTTATATGACATCAAAGTATGGCTTATAAAGAGTAATTTCACTGTGAAAGACTGTTGAAGTTGTATGATTTTTGACTCCTGTTACTTTAACCCCAAATCACATGGTTAGAGCAACCTGACCATTCAATGCCATTAACAGTCTGCGCTCAACTTCTTTCCAGTTTACTAAATTCCACCACGAATCAATATATTTTCGTCTGTTGTTCTGATAATCCAGATAATAGGCATGTTCCCAGGTATCACAGACAAGAATGGGGATTCCACTCCACTGGGTAAGGTTTTGATGTTTTTCAGCCATTAGTATCTCCAGTCTCTTCCATGAGGGCTGCCAAACAAGGATTCCCCAGCCAGAACCTTCAACTTTTTCAGCTGCTGCTTTGAATTGATCAGTAAATGAGTTAAAACTGCCGAAATATCGGTTTATTTCAATTAATGTATTGTGACCGGGCAGTCCTCCTTTACCATAAGGAGCCATAATAGTCCAGAAAATACTGTGAAGTATATGACCTGAACCGTTGAAAGCAAGTTCGTTTTCCCAAAATTTAATTAATTCGAAATTATTATCCTTTCGTGCTTTTTCCAGGCTTAATTCGGCTTTATTTAAACCATCCACGTATGCCTTATGATGTTTATCATGATGTATCCTTAAAGCGTTTTCACTGATAACAGGTTGGAGGGCGTTATACGAATAAGGGAGTGGGGGCAGCTTATGCTGACCGATGGGTACCATGTTATAAATCATATTAACCTCCCATATAAAAAAGCGTCAGAAACAGACGCGGAATTAAGCTAAAATCAGTTGAAATAAATCAACAGGCTGCCTGAGTATTATTAATACCAGCCATATCCTCCAAAATGTGGACGTCTCCTTCTTCTTAATAACTCTCTCAGAAGAATTATTGAAATAAGATCCCTGCGGAATCTCCTTCTTCTTCCAAATCCTCCGCCGGAAAATCCGAATTGTCTTTCATCTTTATCTTTTCCATAGTGATAATGCTGAACATCCTGATAGTCTTTATCTTTCCCATAGTGATATGGTTGCATATCCTGATAATCGTCATCCTTCCCGGAATGATATGGTTCGATATGCTGAGAGTCACTATCCTTTCCATAGTGATAAGGCGCCATATCCTGATAATCATTATCTTTCAGATAGCTCTCTAAATCCTGATTATCATCTTCTTCGTACAAAGCTTCTACATTCTGTCCCACTCTGTTATCAATATCATCAACTATTTCTTCCAGCTGCTGGCGAGAGGGTGTGAACATAGTTCCCTTTTTTGCAATCAATCTGTCACAGTGACGACAAACTTCAGGATAAATTATATAGTAGCATTTTGGAAACATGGATTCCAATTGGTCCTGGGGCATTTCCATCATTGGCTCATATTGCTGTGGAAGATTCATCATTTGCATATATTGCTTACTGGACCAGTTATTTGGCATCATATAAACCTCCTTAATAATACTAAGTACTTACAGAATATTTTATGCTTTAATTGATTGGTTGGTTACGAATAATAGATTTATGTAAATTATTAAGGAATGGTTTATTATAAAGTAAAAACAGCTTTTATCAGAAATATGACAGAACTGTTTATTGATAATATCAGTATTTTTAGATATTATTGATTTAGTTAAATTAAGAAATAATATTATTAATTATTAGTAAATTAATTAATACAAATAAAATATAATATTTCAATTTGAATATGGGAGGATTATATGCTTGAAGAAGTGATGCTTGAAAAAAAGGTGTGGGCTGTAGTAGGTGCTAACCAGGATCAAAGTAAATATGGGAATATGATCTATAGAAAGTTAAAGTCCAGAGGCTATGAGGTTTATCCTGTAAATCCCATATATGATAATATTGAGGGAGATATATGCTATAAGGACTTAACCTCACTGCCTGTTGTTCCTGAGGTGGTAAACATGGTTGTGTCACCAAAGAGAGGAAAAGCTTTTATTGATGAAGCTGCAAAACTTGGGATAAAATATATATGGCTGCAGCCGGGAACATATGATGAAGAACTGATTAAACAGATAGAAAGTCTTGGACTTCAACAGGTACAGGCTTGTGTTCTGGTAGCTGCCAGATAGTTTCAGCGGTATAATTTATGATAAGTAACGGCATAAAAGGGACTATAAACATCTAAGGACAAAGCAGATTATTGATAATTTTGATTATAAGGACTCTAAACTGTTTCGGTATTTAATCATTTCGGATTCGTCCACTGTGTCAAGAATGTACTGCAGTTCTCCGATTATCTTCTCCCGCTCATATGGTAGATAAGCTGTCACAGGATAGTAGTTTGACTTTGTATTGGCAAATAAATGAGTACGGATTTGAAGATGGCTGATAAAGACTTGTAGTTCCCGGATACGCTCCTTTTCGCCGGCTGGAATGAATTCTCCTCTTTGAGCCCTTTGATACAATTCTGTATCTGGGAAGAGGGTCAGAGAATCAACCGAAATAAAACGTGGGTTTACTTTGCTGAAAACTTTTGCGCTGTTTACAGCGTTTCGGTAGCCATTACCTTTTCCGGCAAGGCCCGTCATGTAAACGAAATAATATTCAATACCTGCCTCAGCCAGCTTTCTGCATTGCTCAATCAAATCTTTTGCCGTATAGCCTTTATTGGCCAGCATTAATGTTGCATTGTCGCCGGATTCTGTTCCAATGCTAAGGCCGTTTATACCTAATGCCCGCAATCTTCTTAATTGCCACACCTTCTTATTCTTAATATCCCGGATGCTTGAAAACATAGCTATAGTTTTACACTCAACAAGATAATCATGTATCAGATATGCCCTTTTAGCTAAATTCTCATAACTCATTGCGAAGGGGTTTGCACCAGTTAAGTAAATTCGCCGTGCTGTTGGCTGATTTTTTTTTCAACTCAGCCAAATCTTCTTCAAATTCCTGAATTGGCGACATCCTGAAACATTCATTTTTATAAAGGTTACAAAATCTACACTTGTTATATGTGCAGCCAGATGTAACCTGAATAATAAAAGAACTTGCTTCATAGGGAGGCCGCCATGTACGACCGGTAAAATGCAATTTCTTTTTCCTCCTTTATAAATGGGGAAGATTTTTGCGATATCCTCTAAGTATATCTTCGCCAACATCTGATATGATTTTGTCAATAGTTGTAAGAAGTTTATCCCTGTCTTGTGGTAAAATTCCGTACAACTGAAATGCGTTAGATGCTCCCAGTGCTGCAAAGGTAACAGGAATATTAAGGTTTTCTATCAAGACTTTAACTTCCTTATATTTCTCAACTTCACTTTCTTCAACCCATGCTCCACGAAGAATATCCTGATACAGTTCAGATTCGGGGTAAATGGTCAGCATATTTGCGCCAACTAGCTTGGGATTAGTCTGATTACATACCTCTGCAGTTAATTAAGCTCCTAATTCTCCACGACCTGCACCTGAAATTTCCGTAAGATAGAAAAAGGAGTAACTGATACCAACGTTATCTAATCGATTACATTCCTTTACAATGTCATCGGATTGATAACCTTTGTTCATAAACTGTAAGGCTTTATTATCGCCTGTTTCAATTCCAATTGTCAGACCGTCATACCCAGCTTTCCGAAGGGCGGCTAATTCATCATCAGTTTTGAGTGTAATATCTGTTATTCTTGCAAAGCAGCCTATAGTTTTGTTTCCTGGGAAATACTCATGTATTAAATTTGCAATTTCCATAAGGCGTTCAAACTTCAATACAAATGGATTAGCACCAGTTAAAAATGTACGGGTAGTTTTATGTGTCTTCCATAGTCTGAATACACTGCTGGCCTCTTTCAAATCGGCTTTAATATCCTCTGGTGGTGACATTCTGAATTTAAAAGGGAGATCACTATATAGTGTGCAAAACTTACATTTGTGATGTGTACATCCTGCGGTAACTTCCAAAAGCAGTGAAGAAGCCTCATATGGTGGTCTCCAGATTGTTCCTGTATAATGCATATTGATTGGCACCTCCTTTTAACATCATTATAACAATGTACAATTATATTAAAAGTACTGTACTTATTTGTAGTACACTTGAATACAATGTACTCTTACTATATAATCTAGGAAAAAGGGGTAATAAGATGCGTAAAAGCCATCTCTCTATCCGGCGTTGTAAAACAATGTCTACTCTTCAAAAAATACTGGGCGGAAAATGGAAGCTTGAAATTCTCTATTATATTGGCATTGAAGGGGTAAATCGTTTTGGTAGTCTGCGCCGTCATCTTGGCGAAATTACAGAATCATCATTAACAAAGCAGCTTCGTGAATTAGAAGCAGACGGCTTTATCAGTCGGCATGACTATCAAGAGGTACCGCCTCGTGTAGAGTATACATTAACGGAACTTGGAACTAAGTTTCTTTCTGTACTTAACTATATGAAAGAATGGGGAGACTCCAACTTACAGGATAAAGAATGAATTTTATTATGTGTAGTTGAACTGGCCTTTTTTCATGTAGTTAACAATGTGTTACTTAATTTGAAGTAGTACAGTTGAAAGGGAGTAAATTTGTATGCTTACAAGAAAAAATCAAAAAAATGGTGATGAACTATCCATATTGGGCTTTGGATGTATGCGTTTTCCCACCAAAGCCGGTGGATTGGATGAACCGAGAGCTATTGCCATGATAAGGGATTCAATTGAAAAAGGAGTCAATTATTTCGATACAGCTTACATATACCATGCCGGTAAAAGTGAATCAATACTTGGAAAAGCACTGTCTGGCGGCTATCGTGAAAAAGTGAAAATTGCCACTAAGCTGCCGTCTTTCCTGGTCAAAACCATGGATGATACTAAAAAGATATTTGCCAAACAGCTTACAAGGCTGCAGACAGACTATATTGATTATTACCTGCTGCATATGCTTACAGATAAGCCTTCCTTTGACAGACTGGCAGAGCTTGGAGTAATGTCCTGGCTGGAGGAACTTAAGAAAAAAGGAAGCATAAGGAATATAGGCTTCTCCTTCCACGGAGGAAAAACTGATTTTGAGCAGATAATAACTGCATATCCATGGGATTTTTGTCAGATCCAGTACAATTACATGGATGAAAATAATCAGGCTACCAGGGCGGGCTTAATGCTTGCATCAGGTATGGGTATACCAGTAATGGTCATGGAACCCTTAAGAGGAGGAAAACTGGTAACACACCTTCCTCAGGAGGTTAGTAAAGCCTTTAAAGATTTTAATAAAGACAGATCGCCTGCAGAATGGGCATTGCGTTGGATCTGGAATCATCCTGAGGTAAATGTGGTTCTGTCGGGAATGAGCGATGAAAATCAAATTGCTGACAATATAAGAATTGCATCAGAAGCAGCTCCCAATACATTAACGCCTGAAGAAATAGCTGTTTTTGACAGAGTTAAAAAAGTAATGCAGGAGAAAACAAAGATAAACTGTACTGCATGCGGGTATTGCATGCCCTGTCCTGCAGGAGTGGATATTCCTGCTTGCTTTTCACACTATAATGATAAATATCTCACAAATGACAAATCTGTTAGATCCAGATACTTCCAATCATTGGGTGCTCTGTCGGCAAAACCTGCATATGCTTCAAAATGTATTGGATGTGGTAAGTGTGAGAGCCACTGTCCGCAAAACATAGCAATTCGTCAGCAGCTGAAATTAGTAAGCAAAGAAATTGAAGGGTTACTTTTCAAACCTGTAGTATGGATAGCTCGAAAATTTATGAGATTAAAGTAGATTGCTAATATAGATTGCTAATATAGATTGTTAATATAGATTGTTAATATAGATTGTTAATATAGATTGTTAATATAGAAGAGAAATATTATCTGCTTAATATAGAAACATATATTATTAATCTGATTAGCAATCAATTGTTATCAAAATGTAAATATAAATAGTACAACCTTCCAATAAAACTTAAAGTGTGCTAAAATTTAGACAAGTTTTCATAAGGTTAACATCAATTTTTCGGGGTGAACAATGTATTTAAAAAAACTTGAAATACAAGGGTTCAAATCATTTGCTGATAAAATAAGTCTTGATTTTACAACAGGAATTACAGCAGTGGTAGGACCCAACGGCAGTGGAAAGAGCAATATAGGTGATGCAGTAAGATGGGTTTTGGGAGAGCAAAGTGCAAAAACTCTCCGGGGCAGTAAAATGGAAGATGTTATATTTGCCGGAACCGAGCACAGAAAGTCTTTAGGTTTTGCTGAAGTGTCACTGACCATTGATAATTCGGACAATTATCTATCTGTACCATATAGTGAGGTAACTGTTACCAGGAGAGTTTACAGATCGGGAGAAAGTGAATATTATATCAACAAGACGTCATGTCGACTTAAGGACATACATGAGCTTTTTCTTGATACAGGTATAGGCCGGGATGGCTATTCCATTATTGGTCAGGGAAGAGTTGATGAAATACTCAGCAGTAAATCTGAAGACAGAAGGCATATATTCGAGGAAGCCTCAGGAATAATGAAGTACAAAGTAAGAAAGCAGGAGGCCGAAAGAAAGCTTGAGCTGACCGAGCAGAATCTTGTAAGAATAAATGACATACTAAGTGAACTGGAAAGTCAGCTGGAGCCGCTCAGGGAACAGTCTGAAGCGGCTAAGAGGTATCTTTCTTTAAGAGATGCACTGAAGGAACTGGAAGTCAATGTATATCTGGACAATATTGATAAATACAAGGAAAAGATTAAGGAATATAGCCAACAGTATAAAGATATCAAGGATAACATTGAGGCAGAGGAAAGAAAGCTTAGAAATATAACTGCACAGAATCAACAAAAAACAGAGTTGCTAAAAACTCTCGAAGATAAAATTGCCGAAGCAAGAGATAAGTTCTATGTGATTGAAACAAGCCTGGAGAAAAGCAGCTCGGAAATAAATTTGAACAATGAAAAAATTAATGGTCTGAATCAAAATATAAAGCGACTGGAAGAAGAAATATCAGAAATCAGTTCAAAGACTGAAGTTCTTAATAAGGAAGAAAAAACCCGACAGGGTAAAATAGATTATTTAAACAAGCAGTATGACGATTTTGCTAAAAAACTTGAGAATTATCAGTCGGAATTGGATGCGATTGTATCCACATTAAGTGAGAGCGAACAGCACATTGAAAAACTGAAAGCTGGCATAATGGACAAGCTGGATCTTCAATCCGATAAAAGAACACAAATAAATAATATTAAGAATCATGTTGAAAATCTTAAAAAACGGCAGAACTCCATTGGAACTGAAATATATTCCCTTAAGCTGGAAAAGGATAAAGACAATATAAAGAAGGAGGACCTGACTGAAAGTATAAGGAATAGCATTCAGCTAATAAAACATTCCAATTCCAAACTTCAGGAGTTGGCCAATGAGAAAAACGAACTGCTGAATACATTAACAAGCATTGAGAAGCAATATAGTTCTGTGAAAACAGATATTCAGGTCAAATTCTCCAGATACCGTATGCTTAAGGATATGGAAAAGGGAATGGAGGGTTACAGCAGGAGCGTTAAGGAAATCATGAATGCCTGTCAGACCTCAGGTGAATTTAGAAATGGAATTCACGGGACAGTGGCTCAGTTAATAACTGTTGACAGAAAGTATGAAACAGCAATAGAAATGACTTTGGGAGGTTCTCTTCAAAACATAGTTACATCAACCGAAGAGGATGCTAAAAAGGCCATTGAGTTTCTAAAAAGAAACAAAATAGGAAGAGCCACTTTTCTGCCAATAACTTCAGTTAATGGTAAGAGACTTGATGAAAATACTCTTGGAAGACTTAAGGAATTCAAGGGTTTTTGTGGTCTGGCTTCAGATATTGTGACCTGTGACCCAAAGTATAACGGAATTATCCTGAATCTTTTGGGAAGGGTTGCAGTTGTTGAAAATCTTGATGCTGGGATCAACATAGCCAAAAAATTTGGATATTCCTTCAGAATTGTTACGTTAGAAGGAGATATTCTGAGTACCAGTGGTTCCATGTCAGGAGGAAGCAGCGAGCATAAAAGCTCAGGGATTTTAAGCCGGAGCAGAGAAATTGCAGAATTGGAAGCTGCAGTTGAATCACTGAAGAAAGAGGAAGTATCATTAAGCAGTAAAATAACTGAAATTAAAAATATGTTGTCCGAGATAGAAACAGAATACAATGAAGAGAATTCTAAGCTTCGTGACTGTGAACTGTCCAAAACAAGGGATGAAAATCATCTGGCCATGATTGAGGATAATATAAGAAAGATTGAGGCTAAAATTGGTATGCTGAATGATGAGAAAAACCAGGTGGCCAGGCAGGAGCAGGAAACTGTCCTTGAACAGAAAAAATATGAAGAAGAGCTTGAAGCCATTGAAAAGGATATTGCTGATACCAAGGCAATAATTGCCGAGCATCAGGAAAAATTCAAGGCTGATCAGTCTGTTAGGGATGAGTTGCATCAGGAAATAACCGACTTCAAAATATCAGTTAATTCCATAGTTGAAAGTCTGCAAAGTGTAAAAGAACACATGGAAAGAATACATAACGAAAAAGAAACCCTGCAGAAAAGCTTATCCAGAAAGCAAATTGAGAAGCAAAAGGCAGAGAATGAGATTGTATCACTGCAGCAAACTATAGAAGGTCTGGAAAATCAGATTAAGGGTTTGCAGAATGAGAAAACAGGCAAGACTTTAGAGATAGACAGATTAGTTGAGGAAAAGAAGGTTTTGGAGGAGGAATCCTCGGACTTCATTGAAAAACTTAATTCCACAAATAAAACCATACTTTTGCTTCAGGAAGAGCTTAACAGAATAGATATCAAAAATACCAGGGCTGAAGCTGAAATGAAGGCTATTCAGGACAGAATGTGGGATGAATATGAACTGACCTACTCAAATGCGTTGGAGCTTAAGAGGGAGCTTCCAAGCATACCACAGGCTCAGAAGACAATAAATGATTACAGAGCCCAGATTAAATCATTAGGTCCTGTTAATGTTTCTGCAATTGATGAATATATAAAAACAAAGGAACGTTTTGAGTTTATGACTGCTCAGAAAAATGACATGGAACAGGCCAAGGACAAGCTTCATAAAATAATAGCTGAAATGGTTCAAATAATGAAAAAGCAGTTTGTTGAGCAGTTCAAGCTTATAAATGAGAACTTTGGAATAGTATATAGAGAACTTTTTGGAGGCGGCAGAGCTGAACTTATAATAACTGATAAGGATAATGTACTGGAAAGTGGTATTGAGATCGAAGTACAGCCGCCGGGAAAGAAGCTTCAGAATATGATGCTGCTTTCAGGTGGAGAGCGTGCATTTACAGCTATTGCTCTGTTATTTGCTATACTGAGACTTAAACCAACTCCGTTCTGTCTTCTGGATGAAATTGAGGCAGCATTGGATGATGCAAATGTCTACAGATTTGCTGAGTATCTGAAAAAATACTCTCATAAGACTCAGTTTATTATGGTTACCCATCGTAAAGGTACCATGGAAGCGGCAGACACCTTGTATGGAGTAACCATGCAGGAGCACGGTGTATCAAAGGTTGTATCAATGAAAATGGGAGAAATGGCAAGCTAAATGAGTTAACTGTAATTTCAGTGATAACAATGAAATTTATTATGATAACAAACATATATGGATAATAAACGTATATATATTTGATAAACCAAATATAAAGCAGACATTTTTTAATATAAATAAGGTGATTAATCAACTAATAGTAAATAATTTATGCGAAAGTTAAAATAGCATTGATAGAAACATATAAATCGTTTTTAACTTGAAAAAAGCTTATCAAAAGAATAATGTATTAAAAATAGCTCGGACATAATATTCCGGCAGAAATGGAGATATAAATGGGATTTTTTGATAAACTAAAAGAAGGATTAACAAAAACCAGAAAAAGTATTACAGAGAAAATAGACCAGGTACTTGTTTCGTTTGGGAAAGTAGATGAAGAGTTATTTGATGAACTGGAGGAAATTCTAATAACATCGGACCTTGGAATAGAGACAACCATGAAGGTAATTGAAGACCTCAAGGCCAAGGTACGAGAAAGAAAGATAATTGATGCAATGAAGGTAAAAGATCTTTTGAAAGAAGAACTTCAGGAGATCCTGTCAAAAGGCGGAAATGAATTGGAGCTCAATACCAAGCCTGCTGTAATCATTGTTATCGGTGTTAACGGTGTAGGAAAAACTACTTCTATCGGTAAAATCGCAAACATGTACAAACAGCAGGGAAAGAAGGTACTTTTGGCAGCCGGAGATACCTTCAGAGCTGCTGCCATTGATCAGTTGGAAATATGGGCAGACCGGGTGGGTGTTGATATAATAGCTCACAAGGAAGGAGCAGACCCGTCGGCTGTAATTTATGATGCCATTCAGGCAGCCAAGTCAAGAAAAGCGGATTTATTAATTTGTGATACGGCCGGAAGACTTCACAATAAGAAAAACTTAATGGAGGAGCTAAAGAAAATGTCCAGAGTTCTGGACAGAGAGCTCCCTGGAGCAGACCGTGAAACCCTTCTGGTACTCGATGCCACAACAGGCCAGAATGCTATATCACAGGCCAAAACCTTCAGTGAAACAGCCAATATTACCGGTATAGTACTGACTAAACTGGACGGAACAGCCAAAGGAGGAATTGTAGTGGCAATTAAATCGGAACTGGATATTCCTGTAAAGCTTATCGGAGTTGGAGAGCAGATGGATGATTTGCAAAAATTTGATGCAACAGAGTTTGTTGAAGCGTTATTTTCTTGATTTGCATGAATAAGTAAACAATTCCTTCGATTTATTAAAGTTGCATAACAATTTGGTTAATTCGGTAATGAGAATTGTATGTAAAGGGAGAAGATATGAACAATACAGTTAATTATGATTATTATAAGGAAAAGAATAAGAAGAAAATCAAGGGCAAAATAACATTTCTTATAATCCTGGCAGTAATATTAGTGGCAGCTATATTTGCCAGTTCCATATATATGGAACTGATTCAGCTCAGGGAGCTTAATCCAAAGGCAAATTATACAACAGTTTTTACTACTAATCTTTTATACAAGATAATTTTTATACTGCTGAGTTTTGTAATAATAAGTTCATTTTTATTTATATCTAATACATTTATTATCAGAAATTTAAAGAAATATTTTGCCCGCAACAATCTGGAAGCAAGAAAAATGTACAATGCTCCGGTAGCTTTGATAATCGGTTTTATTGGTGCATTCCTTACAAAGGACTACTTTTATGGTAAAGCACTTCTGTTTTTGAACTCTGTTAAATTTGGCAGGGTTGATCCTCAGTTTGGACAGGATATAGGATATTATATGTTCGAAAGGCCATTTTACATGTCCCTTCTGGACTTTGTATCAAACCTGTGGCTGTTTATTGTTATATATACCGCTGCATATTATTTATTGCTTCTGCTTACTGCATTAAGCAATAATTTCTCACTGGATGCTTTGAAAGATAAAATTCTTTTAAGACACAACCTTATTAATGTTGCTGTATTCTTCGTGCTTAAATCCGTTTCGTATAAGTTCCAGAGAGAAGAGTTGTTATATTCCAGCTTTACACAAACCGGAGCGGTGGGTGCAGGATATTCAAATACAAATATTTGGATAAAGTTCTATACCATAGCCCCCGTCATTGTATTGGTTATTGTTTTGATTTCTTTCCTGTTTATGTGGAAGGGCAAGCTTAAAAAGGCTGCAATAGCAATAGCTGTTTATCCGGTACTGTTTATATTGGTTACAATTGTATCAGGGATTGTTCAGGGTGTATTTGTTAAGCCAAATGAATTTGATTACGAAAAGAATTATTTAAAATATAATATGCTGGAAACAAGAGCAGCATACGGTCTTGATAAGATTAAGCAATATGATTTCAAAACAATTGAGAATTTGACTCCGGAAATAATTGAGAGGAACAGAAACACCATAGACAATATCCGTGTAGTAGATTATTTACCTACATTGGATAGCAATAAACAGCTTCAAAGCAATACAAACTTTTATACCTTTACAACCGGAGATATATTAAACTATACCGTTAATGGCAGAGAAATACCTGTACTTATATCAGCCAGAGAAATAAATACCGCTAATCTGCAGAACCAGAACTTTGTTAATAAGACATTCAAATACACACATGGTTATGGTGTTGTAGTAAATCCAATTAATAAGGTAACTGCTCAGGGGCAGGTGGAGTTTCTCTTAAGCGGTCTTAAAATGGACACAGTCGATAAAGAGAACCTAAAAATAACTGAGCCCAGAATATACTATGGTGAACTGACAAACAACTTTGTCATTGTTAATCCTGAGGGTTCCAATAAAGAGCCTGAAATTGATTATGATGGTACCACTACTACCCATTTTGATGCAAAAGATACCGAAAAAATTAAAATGAATTTCCTGAATAGAATATTATTTGCCATTAAGTATATGGATGCAAATATTCTGGTTTCAAGCAATATAAATTCTGAATCCCAGATATTGTTAAACAGGAATGTGGTGGAAAGAGCTCAGCTGGGTGTCCCATTTTTAAAGGTGGATTCAGACCCTGCAATGACTATAACAAAAGATGGCAGATTAAAATGGGTATTGGATGCCTATACAATATCAGACTATTATCCGTATGCCCAGAATTATTACACTCAAAGCAGAGAACCAGACTTAAGGGCGCTGAATGGAATTAACTATATCAGAAACTCTGTAAAAATTACAGTTGATGCCTATGACGGAACAGTAAAGTATTACATCATTGATAAGGAAGACCCAATAATTAAAGTGTATCAGAAGATATATCCGGGTGTATTCTCAGAGGAAGAGCTTCCGGAGGATATTGCATCACATACCAGATATCCCGAGACATTGTTTAAAATCCAGACAGAGGTTTTAAAGAAGTATCACCTTGACCCTAATAATGAAAAAAATATTTCAGATTTTTATACAAATCAGGATGCATGGAATATTGCCAAATATCCTGATGAAACAAGTCCGGACAAAGTCAGGGATATAGATGCATATTATAATATGATTAAGCTTCCCGGTGATCTTGGCAAGACAGAAGAGCTTATTCTGATGAGGCCTTTTACACCTTCTGCCGGAAAGCATAATATGATTTCCTGGCTGGCAGTAAGAAATTCAAAGGAAAACTACGGTGAAATGATACTTTTCAACTTCCCCAAGAACACAAATATATTAGGACCTGACCAGGTAGAGGTTAATATTAATCAGATAAGTGAGATATCAGAATACAATACTCTATGGGGACAGGGAAAATCCAATGTATTTAAGGGAAGCTTACTGGTAATTCCTATTGAAAACAGTGTATTGTATGTAGAACCAATTTACATTCAGTCAAAGAGTGAATCTTCTATTCCTCAGGTTAAAAAAGTTGTAGTGGGATATCAGGAAGGAGCAGATTTCAAACATGGTATAGGAGACAATCTGGAAGATGCACTGAATAATCTCTTTAAAGGTGACTTGAAGCTTACTGACAATAAAATGCCTACAGTAGATCAGAAAGAAACCTCTCAGGTTGATACAGACCAAAGCAACGGGCAGACTGATACAAATCAAAATAAAGGACAGAATGATAAAGAGCAGACCGATCAGGAGCAAAAGCCAGAGGATCAAATATCACCTGATACCAATACTCCATCTCCGGATAAGCCGGTAGAGATTGATCCGCAAAAGCTTGATGAAATTCAGAAGAAGCTTGACGATTTAATTAAGCAATCGCAAGAACTCAACGACCTTATTGAAAGTTTAAAAAAATAAAATATAAACCATTATAGAAGCCGATGCAGCGGTTAAAACGAACTTACTCAAAAGCTGGACCTGAGTAACAGCTATGGGAGGTGGGTTTATCAGCAACCGGGCACGGCTTCTTTTTATATGCTGACTAAGGAGGCATTTTAATGATTCCTGTTAATCAACCTTTGCACCATTATACTTCTTTCCTCCTTAGTATGCTGATTGAAGCTGTGTATATGTATACCTCTTTTTGAGGCACCATCATAGATATATCGTATCGTTTTGAAATGTGAAATTCCAGCTATCACAGGAGAATTTCCTTTGCAACTTTGTCCTATTTAATTATGCAATAAACAGTAAAAGTACTTTCCGCTTCTCCCATTTATCCAAATTAGTAAAGTTAATTTCGCTGCTTATGCTTTTAGGGTGGAAATAAATTTTTCAAATGAGTGTTATATTTAATGTTATATAATTTGATATATGCAAAAAAATTGTATTGCTAAATTATTAAAAATGTATATAATACTATCTTATGTAACAATAAAAATATATTAAAAAGTTATATTGTAAATTTTAAATAAAACAGATAGAATACAATAGTTATATTTTATTACCATATTTACCAGAATTTTAATAAGAGATGACAGCTAATATCAGAAACGGTTATAGAATAATATAGTTCTGAATTTCTTGGGTCTGGTATTTATTTAGTATATAATATATATACTTAAATACATATACAATCTGTAAATAAACTAATAAATATTTTAAAATCGAGGCGTCTGAATATGAAGTATAGTATTGGGATTGAACTGGGTGTAAGAAACATTGTAGCAGGAATTTTGGACAAGAATGGAAAGCTTATCCGACGAGACACAATTCCTACAAATAAGGACAGGGAATTTGAGGAAATCATCAGGGACATGTGTGGTTTGATATCAAAAATGCTGAAAGATGAGTACCTTGAAATTAAGAATGTAAAGTACATTGGTGTTGGATGTCCAGGAATAACTGATAATCTTAATGGAATTGTATTAAGAAACTATACCATGAACTTCAACAATGCCAAAGTCAGAACTGAAGTACAGAAGTATTTCAATGTACCTGTTTATGTTGAGAATGATGCTAACTGTGTTGCCATAGCCGAATATTTATTGGGCGCCGCCTATGGGACAAACAATTCTCTTACCATCAAGGTGGGTGTAGGTATTGGCGGAGGAATAATACTTGAGGGTTGTATATACAACGGTTTAAACTTTGGTGGAACAGAGTTTGGACATATGGTTATAGATTTTAACGGCAGACCGTGTACCTGTGGAAGAAAAGGATGTTGGGAACAGTATGTATCTGCATCAGCATTAATTAGCCAAACCAGGCAGCTTATAGAAGAGAACCCTGATTCAATACTTGCTAATATTGCTGCTAATTGCTGCAATCAGATTACCGAGCTAACTGTATTTGAAGCGGCAAAAGCCGGTGATGAGAAAGCAAAAAAGGTATGCCAGGAATATATTCTATACTTTGCGGAGGGGTTGGCAAATATTGTAAATATATTAATGCCTGAGGTGGTTGTTATAGCAGGCCCCATTAGTAAATTGGGGAATGTTCTGGTATATCCGCTGGTTGATTTACTTAAAGAAAGAATTTATGGTAAAGAACTACATATTCCTGAGTTTAAAATGGCTGAAATGGGCAGTGCCGGCATAATTGTTGGAGCAGCTATGTTAGGTGCCTTTAAGGATGAAAAGTTGTCTGATTTGTTATAGTGCACTGATATGAAACGTTTGTAAGATATTAGTTGGGAGATGTTTATATGGCTGAAATTAAATATGAAATTATTGAAAACATTGGGGTTATATCAGAGTCGAGCAAAGGATGGAATAAGGAATTAAATCTTGTAAGCTGGAATGACAGAGAACCAAAGTATGATATACGTGATTGGTCACCTGATCACGAAAAAATGGGTAAGGGTATAACCTTAACAAAAGAAGAGCTTAAAGAACTAAAAGAGCTTTTAAACAACATGGATATATAAGATTTTACCTTGTATCCAGCAGCATGATAGAAACATAACTCATACAGATAAAGGATTAATGTACGGTCTATAAATAACAGAAATAGCCAGGACAACAAGAGTCCTGGCTTTAATGTGCCTAATCAGGCAAATATACATTTTTTGACTTCTATTTCCTTTCGAAAGACTGACAATCTGTACATTCTACCTTTGTTGGATTTGATTCATGGGTCCCGATTTTAATTTTTGATAAAGCACAATAGGAGTCATTTTTACTGTGATTTGCACAGTTGTACACAGTACATTCAATATTGGGATTGTTCTGTGACTTAAATAAATGCATCAGTTATCACTCCATTCTTTAGGAAATAGGGGAATTTCATAATATATTATTTGTACTTATTTTTATAATATTCGATATAATTTTTCCAAAAAACAGAGAATTGACAAAAAAGTAAATAATGTAGAGAAAAATTGATGTAAAGTAAATAGTAACGATTTAATTTGATGTTGACACTATATATAGCTTAATGATAATATTATTACACAATATATGGCATATAAATGGCAGGATTTTTATAAAATATTACTAAATAAATAATATTTAATCAGTCTGTTAATCGAACATAAAACGTATTAAGATTAATAAAAGTATTAAGATTAATATATTTTATATTTCTGGAATATACCTGTAAAAATTGTTTTTATTATTTATATAGAGAGATAAAATGTTCAATGTAGAGCAATAGCTTATTGCTCATATTTGTTGTGCTGTTTTGATGAAATGCTGTGTGTAAAATAATTTGAAGGGTGGCAAGTTACAAATGATTACAAAAATCAGAAAACGTGACGGAAGAGAAGTGCCTTTTAACATTGAGAAAATAGCAAGTGCTATTTTTAAGGCAGCAAGTGCGACAGGTGGTAAGGACTACAAAATTGCTATGGAACTGGCCGAAAAGGTTGTAGACTATCTTGAGGGGTCAATGAACAAGAAAGTACCGGAGGTTGAAGAAATCCAGGATGCAGTTGAAAAGATTTTAATTGAAACCGGTCACGCCAGGACTGCCAAGGAATTTATTTTATACAGGGCTGAAAGAACAAAAGTGCGTGAAATGAATACCCGTTTGATGAAAGTTTATGAAGAGTTAACCTTCAAAGATGCCAAAGACAATGATCTAAAAAGGGAAAATGCAAATATAGACAGTGATACGGCAATGGGCACCATGCTTAAATATGGTTCTGAAGGTGCAAAGCAATTTTATGAAATGTATGTTCTTAAGCCGGAGCATGCAAAAGCACACAATGAAGGTGATATACATATACATGATCTGGATTTTCTGACGCTTACAACAACTTGCTGCCAGATAGATATTATTAAACTGTTTAAAGATGGTTTCAGTACAGGTCATGGTTATTTAAGAGAGCCTAATGATATTACCAGCTATTCTGCACTGGCATGTATAGCTATTCAGTCAAACCAGAATGATCAGCACGGTGGACAGAGCATTCCAAATTTTGATTATGGAATGGCTATGGGAGTTGCCAAAACCTATGAAAAGGGTTACAGGCAAAATCTTAGAAAAGCTCTGGAGCTCCTTTTGGATAAAGATTTTGAGGATGAGATAAATTCAGTCAGTGAGATTCTGAAAAAGGAACATAACTTAAAGCCTTTATTGAACAGAATGGAAGCCTACATGAAGGCAGAAAAAAAGTATTTGCTTGAATATGTGAAAGATGAAGCAGTACTGGATAAGGCCCAGGCTTTTGCAGTTAAAAAATCTGAAAGTGAAACTGACAGAATTACTTATCAGGCAATGGAGGCATTTATACACAATCTGAATACCATGCACAGCCGTGCAGGGGCACAGACACCTTTCAGTTCTATTAACTATGGTACAGATACATCTCCTGAGGGAAGATTGGTTATTAAAAATCTTTTACTTGCTACCGAAGCAGGCCTGGGAAATGGTGAAACTCCTATATTCCCCATACACATCTTTAAAGTAAAAGATGGTGTAAATTACAAAGAGGGTGACACAAATTATGATTTGTTCAAGTTGGCATGCCGTGTAAGTGCTAAGAGGCTGTTTCCGAATTTTTCATTTATCGATGCGCCCTTTAATCTGAAATACTATAAGGAAGGGAAGCCAGAAACTGAAATAGCTTATATGGGCTGTAGAACAAGAGTAATTGGAAATACATATGATCCTTCCAGAGAGATCATCTATGGACGGGGAAACTTGAGTTTTACCACAATTAACCTTCCGAGGATTGCATTAAAAAGCAACAAAAACCTCAATATGTTTTTTGAGGAGTTAGACAAAAAAATTGATCTGGTAATTGATCAACTTTATGAAAGATATCTGATACAAGCCAAAAAGAAAGTTAAGAACTTCCCGTTCCTTATGGGCCAAGGGGTATGGCTGGATTCTGACAAACTAGGCTGGGAGGATGAAGTTGGAGAAGTGCTTAAGCATGGTACATTGACTGTGGGCTTTATCGGCCTGGCTGAATGTCTGAAAGCATTGACCGGAAAGCATCATGGGGAGTCTGAACAGTCTCAGAATCTTGGGTTGGAAATTATCGGATATATGAGAAAACGAATGGACGAAGCCAGCCAGAAATATAATATGAACTTCAGTCTAATTGCAACACCGGCTGAAGGTACCTGCGGAAGGTTTATAAAGTACGATAAAAAAATCTTTGGTGTTATCGATGGAGTAACAGACAGAGAATATTATACAAACAGTTTCCATGTACCTGTATATTATAAAATAAATGCTATAGACAAGATTAGAATTGAAGCACCATATCATGAATTAACCAATGCCGGGCATATTACATACGTTGAGGTTGATGGTGATCCTTTAAACAATCTGGAAGCTTTTGAAAAGATAATAAGAGCAATGAAGGAATCGGGAATAGGTTATGGTTCAATCAACCATCCTGTTGACCGTGACCCCGTTTGTGGTTATACAGGCATAATTGGTGACACCTGCCCAAACTGCGGTCGAGAAGAGGATGAAAGGAAATTTGAAAGAATCAGACGTATTACCGGCTATCTGGTTGGAACTCTTGACAGATTTAATGATGCCAAGAAAGCGGAAGTCAGAGACAGAGTAAAGCATATGTAAGAAATAAGTAAGATGTAGAAATATAAGATAAATAGATATATAAGATATATAGATACATAGATATATTAGATTTTGATTTGAAATATATATAAATGTGAAATATATAAGCATTGAGCAAAACAAAAAACTAAATAAAGATGCTTGTGGAGCATCTTTATTTAGTTTTTTAGTTGGGTATCAGGGAAAAATGTATGGGCATAAAGTTTGTTGGGGGGAATTGTATGGGGATACAGTTAAGAATAGCGGGTATTGTAAATGAATCCATTGTTGATGGGCCGGGGATTCGTATGGTTATTTTTACCCAGGGCTGTACTCACAACTGTTTTGGTTGTCATAATCCACATACCCATTCCTTTGATGCTGGTGAGTTGATTGAAATTGATGATATTATATGTGAAATAAAGAAGAATCCTCTCCTTGACGGAATAACCCTTAGCGGGGGAGATCCCTTTGAACAGGCTGAGGCCTGTGCAGCTCTTGCCGATAAAGTAAAAAAGCTGGGACTTAATGTTGTTACCTACACCGGCTACACATATGAGCAGTTGATTGGTCTGGCAGAACAGAGAGCCGGTTTTGCAGAACTGTTAAAGAATACCGATCTGCTGATAGATGGTCCCTTTATAATTAAAGAGAAGAACCCTCTCCTGAAATTCAGAGGCTCTGCCAATCAGCGGATAATTGACATGAACAGGACGAGAGCTGAGGGAATTTTAGTTGTTAATGAGTAATGAAATGCAAATATAAGTGGTGGACAATTTACATCAGACTGAAATGCTAATACGTACATGAAATAAATTTGACTTTTATAGTAATAATAATTTGAGATATCAGCTAAAAGAAAATGGCATAGCCAAAACTTATGTGCTATGCCATTGAATTACATAATTTTATTTAATTTCCCTGAAGGCTACATTTCGACTGAAACAAATAGCCGCTCCTACCGCTGTAGCGAATTCTGCGTTGGGAGGAGTCTGGAAATTAACATCATACAGCTTTTTAAGCTGGCAGAAGATGTACTCTGACTGAGGTACATTGGTAAGATTTCCTGTCAGAACGACATCCTTAATATTATCAATTCTGGTATTAAAAACAGCTACCATGCCTATGGTCTGGAATACAAGGTTTATTATACCCATGGCAAGGTCTGCTTTTGTTGCCAAATCGCTTATTTTGCCAAAGTTTGAGGCAGTAGTTTCACTGGGTAGGGTTTCCAGGGCTTCTTTGGAAATGTCACCTATGGTCAGATCCACATGGGAAAGATCACCGCCGTTGGCAGCTTCAATCAACTCATCAAAATTACGAACATTCAGCATTCTGTTGGACAAGCCCAGAAGTGTACCGCCGCCCACACCGGTACCACCCAAATGAACAGCTGTGTTATTTTCAGCTTTGACAAGTGCCGTTCCGGTACCCATGCTTACGATAATTGCCTTATTTAAATTGCTTAAAAAGAGTCCGCCCAGACCTATTGCCATAAATTCATCAACTTTTCCTGTAGGAATACCGAAGAGTCTGTTGTTTATAAAGGAGGACCCCACTCCTGTAATCATGACTCTTTCTATATCTTCAATCTTCAGTGAATGAGTATTTAAGAACTTTCCAAATGCACCGTATACCGAAGCAATGGGATCGTTAGCACGGACAAGCAGCGGATCAATCATAATGTTTCCATCAAAACCTACGATTTTAGTTGTACTTCCGCCAATATCTATTCCAATAACCTTACCCACAAAAACCACTCCTTATTGTTAATTGGTGATACAAAGTTTTCCACTATAATACTAAAATGGTGAAACAAAGTTTTGCTGCTATAAAATTCTGATGCTATTATAATGTTTATTTATGATACAAAGTACTCTTGTATAAATGTTTATTTACGATGTTTGTTTTTCAATTATGATTTTATTCAATTATGATACAGTAAACATTTTTACAAGAGCTATTGCAACTCCTGTAATACCTTCTCCACCAAGCAAACCTGGAGCAGCTACATTGCCGGTTTCATCTTCTTTATTTTTACGCAGCTTATCAGTTACAAAGCGAATTAAACCACCAAGGAAAACTGCAGAGGAGGTTGCAAAAGGGAGAAACAGACCAATACCCAAAGTGGCCGTCGGCAAACCCAACAAATACAGTGCTGCACCGACAACTACGGCAATACCGAAAACATAAGGATTTCCAATGCCATTTATCATAGCTGTAACTCCAACAGCCTGGCCTGCCGGAAGAGCAGTTCCTGCTCCTACTTCACCAAACTGATTTATTATGGCAAATAATGAGATTGCAGCAACTAATGTTCCGAATATACCGCCCACTATTTGAGATATCAACTGTGCCTTTGGGTTAGTTCCAAGTACCTGACCTGCTTTATAGTCGTTGAAAAGGTCTCCTGAAAAGCCGCTGGCTACAGCAACACAAGCAGCTACAAAAAGTGCGTCGACTGCATCAATATCAACAAATATTCTTATACCCAAAAGAACAATAATTCCAAATATCTCCATGGGATTTATTCCAGTTTGGCCGGTAATTGTGGCAGCCATTACAGAAACAATAAACACTCCGATAATTAACAAAACAGAAGGAATAACCGATAAGCCTGCTGCTATTGATAATATAAATGCCAAAGCCGTAGCAGCAACAATGAGAATCCTGCTGAAATTAAAAAATTTCATTTTACTTACATCAGTTTGAGAATCAGCAGTCTTTGCTTCTGAAAATAGCTTTTTAATTCCCGAAAAAATTATTCCTAAGATTACCCCTAGCCCTGTACCTACTAAAAGTCCAATACCTGCAGTAGTTGCAAAAGCACTGGCTGAGGCAGCATCTGCAAAAAGTCCCAGCTTTGGTCCAAAAGGAACGAGGAAAGCATTTGTAATCAAAGCTCCAAGAAACCAGACTCCGGTATAAAGAGTTCCCAGTATATAACCCATACCCACAGCCATTGGTGAGTTCCATATACCAATAGAATTTTTGAACATAAAACTGTCAGGAACAACTCTCAGTTGATCTCTGAGGAAAGTATACAAAGTTGAGGCCCCCATTGTTCCAAACAATACAATAGATTTCTTTCCTCCGGAATCGCCCACTTTTATTGTTTCTGCTGCCGCCTGACCTATAGGATAGGGCAGGCCATTTTTAACAATAAATCTATATCTTAAAATGTATGAGGTTACTGTTCCTAAAAGCATGCCTGCCATAGCAATTAAGAGAACTTTAACAAAATTATCAGAGAAATTTTCAGATCCCTTCCAGATGCCCATTATCCAAAGACCCGGAAGGGTAAAAGCCAAACCTCCTGCTATCATAGCACCGGCAGACATTGCCGTTTGAGTAATATTTATTTCATTATTTGTTGTTTGTCCGAAAAGCTTGAGAAGAGCCATGGACAGAACAGCAACAAAGATGGTGGGCCATGGCAGTGCACTCATTCTGAGAGCTACATACATAGAACTTGCTGTAATAATGCATGAGCCAAGAGAACCGATTATTAAACTTCTCAATGATAATTGTTCAATACCTAAAAAATTTCTTTCCTGATTAGAATTCAAAATAACGCCTCCCTTAATATACTTCCAGAATTATGTGAATCTACATTTACGTGTAAGCCTAAGCATTAATTACAGTATCTACTTATGTTATTATTATTGAATTTAACGATCTGTATGTATTTTTCTAAATAAGCCACTTATTGACAGATGGTTTATAAAAATAGCTATAAACACCTGATAGCGGGTTTTTTGCATATAAGTCATAACATCTTACAAAAATATTTATCATGCTGTTATGATGGTATATCTTCAAAGGAAAGAATGATACTGAAACCAATGAAGGCTAAGAGAGGCACTAACTGGATGTGATATTGATATTTTTCATAAATCAACCTCCGTTCTCATTCCACAAGGGATATAAGTCGTAATTAAATGCAATAGTACATTTTAAATAACCAGTCTGATTTCAAAAGAATACCAGCTGTTACACTATGATATCATATTGACAATCTACCTGCAATATTTTTTATTAATACTGGAAGCCGGAATAACTCTGGATTAACTAATAAACTAGCTAAGGAATAGCTTTAAATATAGCTCAGGGACAGTATTGGAATAACTTTGGGATAATTAGAAAACTATGGAGTAAAAATTGGGAATGCTAATGAATATCAATTGGACAGAGGTATGATATGCAATTTGATAGAAGCAGAAATGGGATAACAACTAGATAGAAATAGAATTGAAGTGTGCTGGTAATGTAATAACAATAGGATAACCATAGGATAGCAATGCGGATAATAATGGTTCAACAATGGGGTTTACTTTTGGTTAATAAAAGGTTTACAATGGTTTAATATGGAATGATTATATAAGTACCTATGAATTAACTAAAGCTTATTTGCTTATAGAAATATTTTGGAAGTTTAAAAAAATATGGTAGTATAATAAATAAATATTGATAATATTGAAAGGGGATTTTACACAAAATGAACTCAAATGAAATGAGGCTTGCAGTCCTTATTGATGCTGAAAATGTGCCATACAGCAGTATTAAAGGTATTATGGAGGAAATTGCAAAGTACGGGACTCCAACCATAAAGAGAATATATGCTGATTGGACAAAGCCTACTATTTCAGGTTGGAAAAATGTACTTCTGGATAATGCAATAACTCCAATACAGCAGTATAGCTATACTTCCGGAAAGAACTCTACCGATTCGGCTATGATTATTGATGCAATGGATATTCTCTACTCCGGTCAGGTTGAAGGATTTTGCATTGTATCCAGTGACAGTGATTTTACAAGACTTGTTACAAGGCTAAGAGAAGCCGGCAAAAAAGTGTTCGGAATTGGTGAGAGAAAGACCCCTAGTCCATTTATTACGGCTTGTGATAAGTTTACTTATATAGAAATCATTAGTGGAGCTTCACAGTCAAATAATAATTTTGATAACTGTGTCAAAAAGGATGAAGTTACTGAAAAAGAACATAAAACTAATACTTTACTAATAAGCAAGGATATTATAAATCTAATTTCAGTTTCAATACATGATGTGGAAGATGAAAACGGCTGGGCTTTTCTTGGAGATGTAGGTAATCTGATTCTCAAGAAGCAGCCTGATTTTGACCCAAGAAATTTCGGATTTTACAAGCTAACCCATCTGATAAAGAGACTGAAGGAGTTCGAGATAGAAGAAAGAGAAACCAACAATTCAAAAATCAAACATATATATGTAAGAAACAGAATTAAGTAAGGGCATTGCAGTTATCAATGTTATATACGTAAGTATGAAATTGTAATTAACTGTTTTTCCAGAAATTATATAGGAGAACAGATAAATTGAAGGGTTTAGCCACATTACTTCTATTATAAAAGATCAGTATATTTTATGATTTCGATAAGCATCTCCTGAAATACATATCGGGAAGCTTAAGAACAGATTAGACAGATATAACGGAGGTAAGTAACTTTTCTTCAAACATGAGTTTACTTGCCTCAGCGTATTTTATCAGCAAATTTTAACAGAAAAAAATGTTTTCAGCATAATATTTATTGTGTAAAGCAAAAATACTTGACAAAGCTTTGAATGTGCATTAAACTATGTTAGTAAAGTAAAAATACTTTACAAAAGTCAATTGCAGTTGAAAGCTTTAGACTAAATTCTCGGTTCCATCCGATAGTGATTGACTTTGATATCACTGCTTACGAGGTGGAGTATTATGGATAAAGTTTATGAAACCTCTCTGCTCCTTGATTTTTATGGTCAGCTGTTGACAGACAGACAATATGAAATACTTGATCTTCATTATAATAATGACTATACATTGTCAGAGATAGCAGAGCAGTTGAATATAAGCAGGCAGGGCGTTTATGACAATGAAAAGCGAGGCAGGGCTCTGCTGAACGAATATGAGAATAAATTGGGTCTGCTGAGCAAATTTTCTAAACAAAAGCAGAAGGCTGAGCAGGTCAGGAAGCTTTTTGATGAATTTGAGACAAGCGAGCTCAGTCAGCATAATATGGAAGTTGTTGAAAACATAAAGCGTGAGCTGGCAGAGCTTGTAAACAGCATATAGAGTGATTGTGAAAAAAGAGGGCATCACAGTCAATTGAATTGGAGGTTTTGGGATGTCGGTTTTTGAGGGTTTATCAGGAAAGCTCCAAGAGACAATTAAGAAAATCCGTGGTCAGGGCAGAGTAACTGAAAAAGATGTAAAGGATATGATGAGAGAAATCAAACTTGCTTTGCTTGAGGCCGACGTTAACTTTAAGGTTGTTAAGGATTTTATAAGCAAGGTTTCTGAAAGGTGTGTAGGGGTAGATGTATTGGAAAGCCTTACACCAGGACAGCAGGTTGTTAAGATAGTTCATGAAGAGCTGATTGAGCTCCTTGGAAGGGAGCAAAGCAAGGTCACATTTGCTCCAAAACCACCAACAGTATTTATGATGTGCGGGCTTCAGGGGTCAGGTAAAACCACTACCTCTGGAAAATTAGCAAACCTGTTAAGAAAACAGGGAAAAAATCCTCTGTTGGTTGCCTGTGACGTTTATAGACCAGCCGCCATAAAACAGTTACAGGTTGTTGGCAGCCAGCTGAATATTCCGGTGTTTACCCTTGAAAATAATCAAAATCCTGTAGAGATTGCCAGCGAAGCTGTAAGGTTTGCCAATATGAAACAGCATGATCTGGTTATACTGGATACTGCAGGACGTTTGCATATTGATGAAAAGCTTATGGACGAGCTGCTGAATATTAAAAAGGCGGTTACTCCCCATGAAATATTATTGGTTGTAGATTCCATGACCGGTCAGGATGCAGTTAACGTATCCCAGAGCTTTAATGAAAAGCTTGGGATAGATGGTATCATTCTAACTAAGTTAGACGGTGATACCAGAGGCGGTGCTGCTCTTTCAGTAAAGGCTGTAACAGGTAAGCCGATAAAGTTTGCTGGTATGGGTGAAAAACTCAGCGATCTGGAACCATTTTTCCCAGACAGAATGGCTTCAAGAATCCTGGGAATGGGTGATGTTTTAAGTCTTATTGAAAAAGCACAGGAAGCCTATGATGAGAAAAAAGCCATTGAGCTGGAAAAGAAAATGCGTACCATGCAATTTACGCTGGAGGATTTTCTTGAACAGATGCAGCAGATGAAAAAAATGGGTCCTCTGGGAGATATTCTTGGAATGCTTCCGGGTGTTGATGCAAAAGCATTGAAAAATGTAGATATTGACGAAAAGAAAATGGCCCATATTGAGGCTATTATTCAATCCATGACAAGGAAAGAAAGAAATGATCCGTCAATTTTAAATGGAAGCCGCAGAAAAAGAATTGCTGCAGGAAGTGGTACAACCATTCAGGAGGTAAATCTGCTTCTTAAACAGTTTGAAGAAATGAAAAAGATGATGAAGATGATGACTGATATGGGTAAACGCGGCAAAAAAGGCGGCTTTGGAAGGTTCAGACTGCCTTTTTAACGGCTGAGAGTAGATATCATAACCTTCTATTGGCACAAGTTTGCTTTACAGTATTATCCTTCAGCTTTTAAGTACTGTTTTTCAGGTGATGTCAGTGATTTTGCAGCACTGAGTATATACATAGTGATATTAGTGGTTCCATATTGTTAAGGTACCCAAAGTGGACTATGTACACTTTGTATGATATATGTACTATGTACACCATTACTTTGTGAAACGCCGCTGAGGTAAGTAAATTTTTAGGCAACTGATAGTTTACCTTTGAGCCGAGGCGTTATAATATAGAATTACTCAAAAGGTTTGTACCGATAATTTGTGTTGTTGTTTTACAGATTTATCCGGGAATAAACGATTAATCCTTTAAAGGAGGTGAAAATAATGGCAGTAAAGATACGTTTGAAGAGAATGGGTGCTAAAAAGAACCCTTTTTACAGAGTAGTAGTTGCTGATTCAAGATACCCTAGAGACGGTAGATTCATTGAAGAAATAGGTACTTACAATCCTGTTGTTGAGCCAGCTCAGGTTAACATTGATGCTGAAAAGGCTCAGAAATGGATTAAAAACGGTGCACAGCCTACTGATACAGTTAAGTCACTTCTGAAAAAGCAGGGTATAATCGGTTAATTAAATTAACAGGGACGATAATGGAGGTTAGTGTTAACCTCCAATATTACCTTTACCGGGTGTTGGAGCAAATTTGCTTCTTACGTGTACCTTGTACATGGAGGTTAATAGTATGAAATTATTACTTGAAAACATTGCAAAAGCTCTGGTGGATAATCCCGATGAAGTTTTTGTCAATGAAATTCAAAATGAAAAGTCCATTATACTTGAGCTCAAGGTAGCAAAGGATGATATGGGCAAAGTAATTGGAAAGCAGGGCAGAATTGCCAAAGCTATCAGGACTGTTGTCAAAGCTGCTGCAGTAAAGGACAACAGAAGAGTAGTAGTAGATATTATTCAATAGAACTTTTAATATTTTGCAATAAAAGAAGGGGCTTGAAGCCCTTTTCCTTTATTTTTATATAGATTTCATTTGATTCTCAGACACAATGAGTTTGTATCTTAGTTAAAATCTGTTTAATAATTAAGTTAAAAATTAATTATTAAATATTAATTGATTTTAATTGGATTAGATTTTGTCATAAATGATTTGGTCGGGTTAGATGTAACAGGATAAATCACGGCTTAAAGTGGAGGCAATATGTTAGAATATTTGATTGTTGGACAATTGATAAATACTCATGGAGTTAAAGGAGAATTAAAGGCAATACCGCTGACAGATGATCCTAACAGATTTAAAAAACTAAAATGGGTTTATATAGATAAGAATGGTAAGCTGGATAAATATGATATTATTGGAGTCAAGTTTTTTAAGCAGTTTGTAATACTCAAATTCAGAAATGTTGATACCATGGATGAAGCTGAGAAGTTAAAGGGCCTTTATATGAAAGTAGACAGGGCTAATGCTGTCAAGCTTCCGAAGGACTCCTTTTTTATAACAGATATTGTTGGTTTAAGTGTATTTGATGAAAATGAATCACTTCTCGGAAAGCTGGTTGATGTTATACAAACCGGCAGCAATGACGTTTATGTAGTCAGGGATACTGACGGAAAAGAAATTTTGATACCTGCCCTGAAGAGTGTTGTAAAGGAAGTATCTATTGAAAATGGCAGAATATCAGTAATCTTACCGAAAGGATTGTTAGACTGATGAAGTTTGATGTTCTTACACTTTTTCCTCAAACCTTTGACCTGGTCATGAAGGAAAGCATTATTGGCCGTGCACAGGAAAAGGGTTTGATAGAAGTTAATGCCATTAACATAAGAGACTATACCAAGGATAAGCATCGAAAGGTTGATGATTATCCTTTTGGCGGCGGAAATGGAATGGTTATGATGTGTCAGCCTGTATTTGACGCATACAGAGCTGTAACAGAAGGCCTGCAAACAAAGCCAAAAGTAATATATATGAGTCCTCAGGGCCGTGTGCTTACTCAGCAAATAGCCCTGGAGCTTTCAAAAGAGGAGCATTTAATTCTTTTATGCGGTCATTATGAGGGAATTGATGAAAGAATAATTGAGGAACTGGTGGATGAAGAAATATCCATTGGGGACTATGTACTTACCGGTGGAGAGCTTCCGGCCATGGTGCTTATTGACTGTGTAAGCAGACTAATACCAGGGGTTCTCTCAAATGAGGGTTCTTTCAGTGATGAGTCGCATTTTAACGGACTGCTGGAATACCCTCAGTATACCAGACCGGCTGAATTTGAAGGAAAGTCTGTTCCTGAGGTATTGTTGTCAGGACATCATGCAAACATAAAAAAGTGGAGAATGGAAAAGTCCCTTGAAAGAACAAGGGTAAAACGTCCGGATTTATATGAGGCTTATATACAGAAGCGATAAATTATATAAAGTAGTAAAAAAATATGTTCTTGAAAGGACATATTTTTTTATGAATAAATAAATATAAACTTTTGTATTATTATTAATAGAATTAATAAATACTTTATTTCGTTATCACTGAATTTAGTTACCAGAGCACTACGCTAACACTTTAAAGCGTCGCATTGACAGGCTACTAAAAAGATACTAGAATGAAAAAACAAAATTATATGAAATAAGGGGATTTATCTATGAAAAAGAAACTTAGTATGTTAATGGCTCTTTGCCTGTTGGCTTCAGGAGTTACAGCCTGTGGAAATAATTCCACAGCACAAAATGAAAATGAAATCAAAATAGGTATTAACTATGAATTGTCAGGTGGAGTTGCGTCATATGGACAGAGTTCAGTTGACGGAATTATGATGGCCATTGATGAAATCAATGAAGCTGGTGGAATTAACGGTAAAAAAATAGTTACTGTAAAGTATGACAATAAGTCTGAACCAGCAGAAGCTATTACACTTGCCAACAAGCTTATTTCCCAGGATAAAGTACTTGCAATCCTTGGGCCGGCTACCTCGGGTTCCTTTAAATCGGAAATTTCCGTTGCAGAAAAGAATAAGGTTCCTGTTATAAGTGGATCAGCAACAGCAGATGATGTAACTGTTGACAAGGCAGGTAAGAAAGAATATGCCTTCCGCATTTGTTATACTGATTCCTTCCAGGGAACTGCAATGGCAAATTTTGCAGCTAATAAATTAAATGCAAAAAAAGCTGTTCTTGTAAAGGACAGTTCAAGTGATTATGCAAAGGGATTGGCTGAAAACTTTATAAAGACTTTTACAGCAGCCGGAGGTACTATAGTAGGTGAGGAAGCATACGTATCAAAAGATAAGGACTTCAATGCTATTTTAACAAAGATAAAGGGTCTGGATTTTGACGTTATATATCTTCCTGGCTATTATGAAGAAGCTGGTTTGATAATCAAACAGGCCCGTGCTCTGGGAATAGATAAGCCCATACTTGGTGCCGATGGTTTTGATTCACCTGACTTAGTTAAACTGGCTGGTGCAAATGCTTTGTCAAATGTATATTTTACAAACCATTATTCATCACTTGATAAAGATCCTGCTGTAATTAAATTTATCGAAAATTTTAAAAAGAAATACAATAAAGAACCAAATGCTTTTAATGCGTTAGGGTATGACCTGGCAATGTTCCTGGCTGACGGAATTAAGAGAAGTGAGAAGCTTGACCGGGAGTCAATAAAAAATGCGCTTGCAGCAACAAAAGATTTCTCAGGAGTAACAGGTTCCTTCAGTATTGATGAAAACCATAATCCTGTTAAGGATATTGTTGTTATCGGCCTTGAAAACGGTGTTCAGACTACAGCAGAGAAAAGCGGAACATAAAATTTTAGAAATATTTAAAATTAAATTATTATTTTAATTAAATTATTATTTAAAAATTAAATCATATAGAGAAATTGTCAATATAATTTAAATAAATTAGATATGTCAGTAATAACATAATATAACATTAGGTTTCATAATATCGAATTACAAAAGAATAGATAGTAACTAAAAATTTTATTAATATTTTTACAATGGTGTAAGGGGGATAATAAAATATCGCCCTTACATCTGTGTATACACCTTAAGCAGAAGAGAATAAGGGGGAAGGGAATTGGATAATTTTTTACAGCAGGTAATCAACGGAATATCCCTTGGTAGTATCTATGCCTTAATAGCTTTGGGTTACACCATGGTTTACGGTATCATTAAGCTGATAAATTTCGCTCATTGCGATGTGTATATGCTGGGAGCATATATAGGATACTTTTGTATGACTTCATTAAAACTTGGTGTATTACCCTCTCTGTTAATAGCCATGGTGATATGTACCATAATCGGGGTCTTAATTGAAAAAATAGCATATAAACCGTTACGTAATGCAACAAGAATTGCTGTTTTAATAACTGCAATTGGTGTATCTCTTTTCCTTGAGTATGGAACAATGAGAATTGTAACGGCTAATGTTCGTGCATATCCTGAAATGACAGGATGGATGGCTAATTCATTCAAGATTGGAAAGCTGACAATTACTGCTCAGCAGATATTGATAGTGGCAAGCACTATAGTATTAATGGGTTTACTGCAGTTTATAGTTAAGAAAACCAAGGTAGGTAAGGCAATGAGAGCTGTTTCATTGGACAAGGATGCAGCTGAATTAATGGGAATAAACGTTAATTCAACTATTTCATTTACATTTGCACTTGGTTCGGCCTTAGCAGGCGCTGCAGGAGTTTTGGTTGGTATCTATTACAATTCCATTGATCCGTTAATGGGTGTAATACCTGGACTGAAGGCCTTTGTTGCAGCAGTTTTCGGGGGTATAGGCATAATTCCTGGTGCCATGATTGGTGGATACTTTATTGGAACAGTTGAAGTTTTTGTATCCGGCTATGGTAACTCCTTATATAAAGATGCAGTTGTTTTTGCAATTCTTATAATAATACTTATTGTTAAGCCGGCCGGACTGCTTGGCAAGAATACCAAGGAGAAGGTGTAACCATATGAAGAAAATATTAAATAATAAAGCATTACAAAAATTTTTATTAATTTTAGTTACTTACTTAATAGTTCAGGGGTTAATAACTGCAGGGGTTATTGATGATTATATACAAACCACCCTGGCTACAATTTGTATAAATATTGTTCTTGCCGTAAGCTTAAATCTCATTACAGGCTTCACAGGACAGTTTTCATTAGGACATGCTGGATTTATGTCAATTGGTGCGTATGTTTGTGCACTTATAACCATAAATAATCCCACAACTATAGGATTTATTGAAGGTATTATTGCAGGAGCGGTAGCGGCAGCAATTATTGGAGCCCTTGTGGGTCTGCCTACCTTAAGGCTCAGAGGTGATTACCTGGCAATTGCAACACTGGGTATGGCTGAAATAATAAAGATTATTTTTCTAAACCTGGAGATAACAAATGGCGCAGCAGGACTTCAGGGAATTCCCCAGTTTGCAAACTGGACCTGGCTATTTTTCTTTACTGTTGCCACTGTGGTAATAATAACCAATTTCATAAAATCCTCCCATGGACGAGCTTGTATCTCCATCAGAGAGGATGAAATTGCTGCTGAGTCAATGGGGGTAAATACTACAAAATATAAAGTAATTGCATTTACTATGGGTGCATTTTTTGCAGGAATAGCCGGAGGACTTTATGCCTCATATTTTTATTTCCTGAAACCTGACATGTTTGGATTCCTGAAATCAGTGGATGTATTGGTTATTGTTGTTCTTGGAGGGCTGGGAAGTGTTTCTGGTTCCATAATTGCTGCAATATTGCTGGCAATTATCTCCACTTTCTTACAGTCTTTTTCCGATGTTCGAATGATAATATATGCATTGCTTCTAATTATACTTATGCTGTTCAGACCTCAGGGATTGCTAGGTTCAAAGGAAATTTCACTGTCCGTCTTCAAAAAGTTCGGACTTAAATCAAAAGGACCAAAGGAGGAGGTTTAACAATGGCTATATTGACTGTAAAAGATCTGACTAAATCCTTTGGTGGCTTGACGGCTGTCTCGAAGGTAAATATGGAGTTACAGCAAGGAGAGCTGGTGGGGCTTATAGGTCCCAACGGTGCCGGAAAAACCACAGCTTTCAACCTACTGACCGGCGTTTATGAACCTACATCCGGGACAGTAACCCTGACTAAGAACGGTGTATCAAAAGATATTCACGGTCTGAAGCCATATAATGTATGTAAAGAAGGTGTGGCCAGAACCTTCCAGAATATTCGCTTATTTAAAGATTTAACAGTTCTGGACAATGTACGTATTGCTATGAACCAAAATGTAAAATACGGCTTAATATCAGCATTCTTTCATCTTCCGTCTTACGTGAAGGCCGAGAAGGAATTGGAAAGTAAAAGTATTGAGCTTTTAAAGATATTCCATCTTGAGGGCAAGAAGGATGAAATGGCAAAGAACTTGCCCTACGGCGAACAAAGACACCTTGAGATAGTTAGAGCTCTTGCTACAGAACCGACGGTACTATTACTGGACGAACCAGCCGCCGGTATGAATCCTGCTGAAACTGCTCAGTTGACAGAATTAATACAGGATATACGAGAGAAGTTTAATTTGACGGTTTTACTTATTGAGCATGATATGTCCCTGGTTATGAAAATATGTGAACGAATATATGTCCTTGATTACGGTCAGATTATTGCAAATGGAACACCAGAAGAAATAAAAACTAATAAACGGGTTATTGAAGCGTACCTGGGAGAGGAGGTCGACAATGCTTGAAATTAAAAACTTAGATGTGCATTTTGGAGTAATTCATGCATTGAAAGACATTTCATTAACCGTTAATCAGGGAGAAATAGTTACGCTAATAGGGGCCAACGGTGCCGGAAAAACAACTACACTGAGAACAATTTCGGGGCTAAAGAAACCTACCAGCGGATCCATTATTTTTGAAGGCAGAGATATTACTTCAATGTCTCCCCAGGACAGGGTTAAGATGGGAATATGTCAGGTTCCGGAAGGCAGAAGAGTTTTTCCCACAATGACAGTCCTTGAGAATCTTGAATTGGGTGCATATCTCAGAAAGGATAAGGCACAAATCAGCAAGGATCTAAAAATGGTATATGAGCGCTTTCCTATTCTTGAAAAAAGAAAGAAGCAGGCGGCAGGGACACTATCAGGAGGAGAGCAGCAGATGCTTGCAATGGGACGTGCTTTGATGAGCAGTCCGAGAATGCTTTTTTTGGACGAACCCTCAATGGGGCTGGCTCCTCTGTTTGTAAAAGAGATTTTTGACATAATTAAAAGCATAAATCAAGCTGGAACTACAATATTATTGGTTGAACAGAATGCAAGTATGGCGCTCCAGATTGCTCACAGGGCATATGTAATGGAGACAGGTTCCATTGTTCTGACAGGCACTGGAGAAGAGTTAATGCAGAGTGATGAAATTAGAAAAGCGTATCTGGGAGGATAGTAATAAATTAGCTTATATCAAAGTAAATATATATTGGTATAAATATTATTATTACTTTTTTCCTCCTTTATTCGCTGGCAACACACTGTTTAACATAAAATTTGGACTGCAGATAAATTTTATTCACCTTTACACAAAAAATTAATTATTAGCCGCTAGGCGGGCTCAATACCGCTAAAGCGGCTTAGGAGGCTAATATGTTTGTAAAAAGCAAAATGACTTCAAACCCTTTTACCATTTCACCATCTCAGACAATACCTGATGCCCAGGAAATAATAAAGAAACATGGCATCAAACGTCTTCCTGTTGTCGATAATGGAAAGCTGGTTGGTGTTGTATCAAAAAGTGATATTGTTAAAGTTTCTCCCTCAAAAGCAACAGCATTGAGTATGGGTGAAATTACTTACCTCCTGGCAAAGACAAAGATAAGCAGTATAATGTCGAAAAATCCTGTTACAATTTCGCCGCATGCTTTATTGGAAGAAGCAGCCTTGGTGATGAGGGACAATGACATTGGATTTCTTCCGGTTGTTGAAAAGGATAAACTGGTGGGAATTATAACAGAAAGTGATATATTTGATTCCTTTATTGAGCTATTAGGTTTTAGGGAACCTGGAACCAGAATGACCATAGAAATTGAAGATGCTCCTGGAATGTTATCAATGATAACAAGTACTTTTGCGAAATTTAATGCAAATATAACTCATGTGGCTGTTTACAGCAGTGCTTTCGGCATGAGCAATGTGGTTATTGGAACCAATTCACTCAATACTACAGAAATTGAAAAATATATTACAGAGCAAGGTGGCACAATTGTGTATAAGATACAAAATAAGTAAAATTGATAAACAATATTAACGGCGAAAAAAGTTGTTTTATTTACTTTTCTTACAGAATATTCAATATTCGCATTGACATATTAATTAATCCATTATAAAATACTAGTAATCTGATATGAATACTAGTACTGACTGGATTACCTGAGGCAATGAAACATACCATGATGGTATTCGAGCATTGCCTCTTTTTTATAAAATTTACATTCTTAGTTTATATAATCTTTTTGGTAATCTTTGAAGAAAAAGTATGTACAATTGCTTATTATGTTGGAAAAAAAGAAGGTTTATTTGATCAATACTACTGTTCCTGATCGGGAGTGGGAGAGAAGTTTTGGAATGGTTTAAATCCAACTAAATCCAACTAATAAGTTTATAGGAGGTTACTATGTCGAGAATAGCAAGGAACATTACTGATCTTATTGGAAATACTCCGCTTTTGGAACTATTCAATTACAGTCAGGCCAATAATCTTCAGGCAAGATTGATTGCTAAGCTTGAATATTTCAATCCTGCCAGTAGTGTTAAAGACAGAATTGGATATGCAATGATCAAAGATGCGGAGGATAGGGGTCTTATAAACAAGGACACTGTAATAATTGAGCCTACCAGTGGAAATACAGGTATTGCTCTGGCCTTTGTTGCAGCCGCTAAGGGATACAGACTTATCATTACTCTTCCGGAAACCTTTAGTGTTGAAAGAAGAAGTCTTTTAAAGGCGTTGGGAGCTGAACTGGTATTAACACCAGGCAGTGAGGGTATGCCTGGTGCAATAAGAAAAGCAGAAGAAATTGCTGCTCAGACTCCAAATTCATTTATACCGCAGCAGTTTAAAAACCCAGCTAATCCTGAAATTCATAGAAGAACAACCGCCGAAGAGATTTGGAGAGATACTGATGGTCAGGTAGATATTTTTGTAGGAGGAGTAGGAACAGGTGGTACTATTACAGGTGTAGGTGAAGTATTAAAGCAAAAAAAGCCGGGAGTTCAAATTGTAGCGGTTGAACCTTTTGATTCACCTGTATTGTCAGGCGGGGTTAGAGGTTCTCATAGAATTCAAGGTATAGGTGCGGGATTCATTCCGGATATCCTTAACAGAGATATAATTGATGAAATAATTAAAGTGAAAAATGAAGAGGCTATTGATACAGCCAGGGATTTGGCTAGATTAGAGGGATTACTGGTAGGTTTTTCGTCAGGTGCTGCCGCTTTTGCCGCTGCACAACTGGCAAAAAGACCTGAGAACAAGGGCAAAACTATTGTCGCTATCCTTCCTGATACTGGGGAAAGGTATCTGTCTACAGTTTTATATCAGGATACATAATTTATATCTTTGCTGTTTAGATAGCAAAACATAAAAGCAAAAATCCTGTATCACTAAAAGTAAAAACATAGTATTAAGATATGAATAGTATATATGTTTGAAATGGTAATTATTCTATAAGGAAAGCAATTTTAGTTCATAAATAATATGATACGTTATTGGATAGGTGGTAATACCTTTAATTAATTATTGGACTGACCAGAAAACTGGAGGCCGGATTTACACTTCAATACTGAGGTGTAATTCTTGGCTTTTTTTGTTAGGAGCTGATGCAATTGAGTGAAGTTAGAAATTATAAAGAGAAATTACTATCCCATATATCGTTGGAGGAGAGAACAAAGAACCATCCATGCTACAGCGGTGGATGTCAGAATGCCAGAATACATCTGCCGGTGGCACCAGCTTGTAATATAGCATGTAATTACTGCAATCGAAAATTTGACTGTGTGAATGAGAGCAGACCAGGTGTAACCAGCCAGGTGCTGAATCCTGAGCAGGCATTTAATAAATTTCTGATTGTAAAGGAAAAGCTGAATAACCTGAAGGTGGTTGGAATTGCTGGTCCGGGAGATGCCCTGGCCAATTTTAATGAAATAAAGAGAACCTTTGAACTAATCAGGCAGGTAGACCAGGAGGTTACCTTTTGTCTGTCTACCAATGGCCTGAATTTGCCCAGATATGCCCGGGAACTGGCAAGGCTGGGAGTAACACATGTAACAGTTACAATAAATGCCATTGACCCTGACATTGGCTCCCGGATATACAGAGAAGTTAATTACGAAGGAGTAAAATATACCGGAAGAGAAGCTTCAGAAATACTTTTGCAAAATCAGCTGGAAGGTCTGAAACATCTCCAGGAGCATGGCATTGTTGCTAAAGTGAATACCGTAATGATAAAGGGAATCAATGATAACCATATTGAAGCAGTGGCAAGGAAAGTAAGAGAATACGGTGTTTTCATCGGCAATATAATGCAGCTGATACCTGCACCGGGAAGTGCCTTTGAGTATATGCCGCTCACAACAAAGGCCCAGTTGAATGAACTGAGAAGGGTTTGCGGAAAATATCTGAAGCAGATGTATCACTGCCAGCAGTGTCGTGCAGATGCAATCGGTACCCTTTCTCAGGATTGCTCAGCCGAATTTGTCAATATGCTGGAAAATGACAGAAAAATTCATAATTTCGGAGATGTTCATAAAGACAAAGATAATAAGCTTTTACATAAAAATGCTGAGACTATACTTATTGCAGTTGCAACAGGAAGTGGAAAACTTATTGATAAACACTTTGGACAAACCTCTCAATTCGCTGTTTATAGATATAATAGAGGAGAATTATGTTTTCTGGAGTACAGAAACGTAAATAAGTACTGTTCAGGAGTGGATGAATGCGGAGATTATGAGGATACCCTGAACGGGATAATAAAGGCTGTGGATGACTGCCACATAATACTATCCCAGAGAATAGGTTATCAACCTAAAAAATTACTTGAAAGCAAAGGGAAGACGGTGCTCCAGTGCTATGGTTATATTGAGGAGGAAATATTGAAAGCAGCTGAAGTATATAGCTGCAAATAAGCTATGTATCTGAAATAGCTATATACCTGAAATAGCTATATATCTGAAAATAAACTATGTAACTGAAAATAAACTTCATAAATAGCCATAAAACAGGCTCAAAGCCAAATGTGATTTAGGAGGTTAAAATGAGTGAAAATAATTTTGAGGCACTGGCAAAGCATGTAAAAGGATTACTTGGCATTGAACAGGACTGTCAGGTTTCACGTTTTAGAGAAAACACAAGGCTAGTCCGTGGTTATGGGGGTATTGACATTGAAACAGGTAGTGTAACCACGCCTGTTTATCAGAGTGCGACTTTTGTTCATCCGGGTTATGAACAATCAACAGGCTTTGGCTACAGCCGCTATGGAAATCCCACCCGACTTGAACTAGAAAACACCATTGCCATGCTTGAACATGGCATAAAAGCATGGGCTTTTTCCAGTGGTATGGCTGCAATATCCACAATGCTGAAGCTTTTTAAGCCGGGAGACCACATTCTTGTTTCAGATGATCTTTATGGCGGTACCTACAGGCTGTTTACCAATGTTTATGGTGAATATGGCCTTCAGTTCGATTATATTGATACGACAGATACAGAAGAAATAAAGAAAAATCTGAAGCCCAATACAAAGGCTATATTTGTTGAAACACCATCAAATCCAATGATGAAGGTAACTGATCTGAGAGCTGTTTCTGATTTGATAAAAGAGAGGAAAGGCTTACTTATTGTGGACAATACTTTTTTGTCTCCATATTTCCAAAAACCAATAGATTTTGGCGCTGACATAGTGATACATAGTGGTACAAAATACATTGGCGGTCATAACGATATTTTATCAGGTTTTATTGTTGTGGCACATAAAAACCTTATTGAGCCTGTTTTTATGCTGGCAATGTCCGAGGGAGGTATGCTTCCTCCATATGACAGCTGGCTTACTCTCAGGAGTTTAAAAACCCTTGGAATACGTATGGAACGGCAGCAGCAGAATGCTTTTGCACTGATGGAGGTTCTAAAAAAACATCCGAAAGTGGAAAAGGTTTATTATGTTGGTGATCCTGAACATGAAAAGTTTGAAATATCAAAAAAACAAACTACCGGATTTGGGGGAATGATATCCTTTAGATTGAAAAATGCCGATGAGATTCCTGAGATTTTAAATCGGTTCAGGCTAATATTATTTGCCGAGAGTTTGGGAGGAGTCGAGAGTCTGGTAACATATCCCCTTATGCAAACCCATGGTGCCATTCCGGAAGAAATGCGAAACAGACTGGGAGTGGATAAACATCTGCTGAGGCTTTCGGTTGGCATAGAGGATTCCAGGGATCTGGTGGAGGATCTGCTGCAAGCATTGGGTTAAGAGATTAAGTTTCATATAAATATTAGTCCGGAAAATTGATTAGTTATAGTAAATATTAAGTGATTGCTCAATTGAACAATAAAATAGCTGTGCAATTAATGATATGCTCCCTTCCAGGCAGACAAGTAAAATAATATAAATTTGTCATTTAGGAGGGAGTATATTTTATGATATAAACAAAGTATTCCTATGCTGAAAAAGAGAAAATTATTATTTTATATCTCAACAACACATATGGATTTTGAGAATTATGTCATATATACGTAATGAACCAAGGTGAATTAAAGGGGGCCGTCTATATAATGCTTTTGAATTTGTTCAGCAGCTCTGACGCACTTTAATAATGATATAAAATTAGACCAAAGTATATTTTGTAAAGACGTATTTGCAATGAAAAGATTGATTTTTATTTATTTTGAAGTACCATTGGGCTCCATCAAAACATCAAAAAATAAAAGCGGGTCCTTAAAGGCCCCGCCGGAGTACGCAAAGTGTTTTACATATTATAATAATAAATAATAAGAATTTGTTGCTATATTCTGTAATCGTCCTTGAGATTGTCCATGAGTCCGAATTCCAGCAGTATCTCTTCCAGTCTTTCAGGTTCCATTGGCTTGGGTATAACAAATTTATCATTTTCCTCAATTTTACGGGCCAATTCTCTGTATTCTTCGGCCTGAGATGAATTCGGACTGTACTGGATTACAGTCTGCCGCCTGATTTCAGCCCGCTGTACAATGTTGTCCCTGGGGATGAAATGAATAAGCTGAGTTCCTAATTCTTCAGAGAAGGCCCGGAGTAATTCCTGCTCACGGTCGACATTTCTGCTGTTGCATATGATTCCGCCCAGTCTTACGCCTCCCTTGAGAGCGTACTTCTGAATTCCCTTTGAAATGTTATTTGCCGCATACAGTGCCATCATTTCACCACTGGCAACTATGTATATCTCCTTGGCCTTACCTTCACGTATAGGCATTGCAAAACCACCGCACACAACATCGCCCAAAACATCATAGAATACATAGTCCAGGTCATCAGTGTATGCTCCCAGATTTTCAAGCATTCCAATGGAAGAGATGATTCCGCGTCCGGCACAGCCGACACCCGGTTCAGGACCACCTGATTCAACGCATCGGATTCCTCCAAAACCTACTTTCATTATGGCGTCAAGCGGAATATTCTGACCTTTTTCCCTCAAAGTATCCAGAACAGTTTTCTGAGCAAGACCTCCCAACAGAAGGCGTGTTGAATCAGCCTTTGGGTCACAGCCTACCACCATTATGTTTTTATTAAGCTGGGATAGACCTGCAGTAAGATTTTGAGTTGTTGTGGATTTTCCAATTCCACCTTTTCCATAAATCGCTATTTGCCTTATCTTTTTTTCTGACATAATTAACCTCCTATGCCGTTTACGACTCTTAGCCGCATATCGGCCACAAATTGAAATAATGTAATGAATGAAGAATATAGAAGCCCATATCTGCTGTAACAATGAAAGACGAGGGCCAGCAAAGTCCTCGTTACTATCACATGTTCCTTTTTAATAAAAAAAGGACATTATTCAAAATAAATACATAAAAAATATGTATTTATTTATGCATAAAGTCCTCTGGTTTTCCAGTCAGATACCATATTCTGCTAATATTCTAAATTTGAAATAAACATATATGAATGATATTAATTTAAATTACAATTTAAAATTTGTCAAGATTAAACAAAATTTTTTTTGAAATATTACAAGACATATTGACAAACTAATATTTACAGTTTTATACTAGTGTAAAACAAACTAAACATAGCTGAATAGTATCAATTTGATTATTAATCAATTAGATAATACTAATAATACCAACTAATACCTGACTAATGTCTTATCTTATATCTAGCAACTAACTTGTTGCTTATAAACTATTAAAAATTGGACTGATATTTAAAACCATCAATGAAGTAACAACGAACTGACCAGAAAGCTGGAGGTTTATGTGGGAGCGGAAGCTTCTTCATGCCTCCGGCTATATTTTTTATGAGAAGGTGATTAAATGAGTGTTAATTTGAATGCAGCAGAAGTTGAAGTCAGAGAAAGAAGATTGAAATCCATAATATCTTATCACGGAACAGCAAAGGATTTGACAGAGAAGTCAAGAACACAATCTCTGGGATGTGGTTCAAGGTCATATCAGCAGTGCAGTGACTGCTCCCAGGGTTGTGCAGAGACAGTAACTTATATGATAAAAGATGCTGCGGTAGTGGTTCATTCACCAATTGGCTGCTGCAGCAATACATCTCCGGCAAACATACAGGCCGAAGTTGTAACCAGGGCCAGAGGTCTCGAACCTCAAAAGGTCAGAGTAATATGTACAAATATATTGGAGAAGGATACTGTTTACGGTGGATTGCCAAAACTCAGGGAAGCTGTGGAAGAAGCTATCAGGAGGTTTAATCCGTCTGCAGTATTTGTACATTCATCCTGTGCTGCCGGTATTGTAGGAGATGATATTGAAAGTGAGGCAAATGAACTGGAGGAGGAATACGGTATACCAATTATTCCGGTTTTTTGTGAAGGCTTTAAGTCAAGGATCTGGTCATCAGGCTTTGATGCAGGTTTTCACGGCATTTTGAAAAAAGTAGTCAAACCTCCCCAGAAGAAGCAAATGGATTTAGTAAACATTTTTAACTTTGAAGGCAGTGACACTTTTGGTCCACTGCTTGCAAAACTGGGACTTCGAGCAAACTATGTAGTACCTCTTGCAACAATAGATACCATTTCAAAAATGTCAGAGGCTGCCTGTACCGCGCATATTTGTGAGACTCTGGCAACATATGTGGCAAAGGGCTTGGAGCAGGAATACGGCGTACCTGAGGTAAAAGCTCCGGCACCTTATGGAATAAACTGGACAGATCAGTGGCTCCGGGAGGTTGCAAGACATACAGGTAAGGAAGATATTGTTGAACAGGTAATTGCTGCAGAACATGAAAGGATAAAGCCAGAGCTGGAGGAAGTAAGAGAAAAGCTGAAGGGCAAAAAAGTATATGTCTTTGCTGGAGATTCTTTTGCACACAGTCTTGCAAACATTACAAAGGATCTGGGGCTGGAACTGCTGGGAATTACAACTCTTCACCATGACCAGAGAACAGACGGGGATGTAGAGGAGTTGAATACTCTTTACAATTTGGTTAAAAGCAGAGGGGATGTGCCAAACTTCAATGTTTGCAATAAGCAGCCCTATCAGGTAGTAAAGTTCCTTAGAAAACTAAAACCCGATTTACTTATAGTCAGACACATGAATATGACAATACTGGGCACTAAGCTGGGAATTCCAACTGTGCTTGAGGGTGATGCAAATATCAGCGCCGGCTATGATGGTGTTATTAAGCTGGGAAACAGACTATATGAAGTAATGCAGACAAAGCGGGTACTGCAGAATATCGCAGAACACTTTGAATGGCCCTACACCGACTGGTGGCTTGAGCATGAAAATCCATATTACTTTGAAGAGGAGGAAACAACATGTCAACAATAATTGAACAACCTAGATTTTCATGTGCACTGGCGGCTCAACAGACAGTCCTTGCGATACCCAGAGCACTGCCGGTGGTTCATGCTGGTCCGGGGTGTGCTGGTAAGGTTTTTGCCTTCAGTGCATCGGGTGCGGGACACCAAGGGGAAGGATATGCCGGAGGAGGTGCAATATCCTGTACAAATACCACAGAACAGGAGGTTGTATTCGGCGGTGAAGAAAAGCTTAGAAAGCTTGTAAACGGAGCACTTCAGGTTCTTAAAGGTGATCTCTTCGTATTGCTTGCTGGTTGTACTTCAGGTATTGTGGGAGATGACGTTGTACAGGTAGCTTCTGAGTTTGCAGATGAAGGAAAGCCTGTGGTGGGAGCTGAAACTTCAGGTTTTAAAGGAAACAGCTATTTCGGACATGAGCTTGTGGTGAAGGAAATAATTAAGCAGTTTGTGGGTGATGTGGAGCCCAATGTAAGAAAGGGGCTTGTAAATGTATTTTCAGTGGTACCATTCCAAAACCCATTCTGGAGAGCCGACCTGGAGGAAATAAAGCGTTTGTTGGAAGCTATTGGACTGGAGGTCAACATATTATTTGGAAATGGTTCGGCAGGTGTTCGTGAATGGAAGGATATTCCTAATGCCCAATTCAATCTTATTTTGTCACCCTGGGTGGGGCTTGAGATTGCAGAACTTCTGAAGGAAAAGTACGGGACACCTTTTTTCCACTATCCGATTTTGCCGGTGGGAGCTGCTTCAACGTCAGAATTTCTCAGAGAATTGGGTAAATATGCGGAAATTCCTGAAGAAAAGGTTGAAGCCGTTATAAAGAAAGAAGAAAAACGTTTTTATGACTACTTTATTTCATTAGGGGACTTTATAGCTGATTACAGAAACAATATCCCCTTTGAATTGTATACAGTAGCTGACAGTACATATGCTTTGGGAGCAAGTGACTTTATGGTCAATGAACTTGGATTTATTCCAAAAGCAGTATTTATTGTAGATGATGCAAATCCCAAATACGCCGAGTCTATAGAAGCAGCTCTCGTTGCCAGAAATGAAGAATTTGCCGGAAAGGTGTTTTTTGAGGCAGACGGAGGAAAGATACAGGAGGAGCTGCGAAAAAAAATCGGTAAGTCCGGAAAGGCAGTAATATTAGGCAGTACATGGGAAACTGAGGTTGCCAGGGAGAATAAAAACCTTTTGGTTCACCTGAGCCTCCCAATAAATGATGATGTTATCGTTACCAGAAGTTTTGTAGGTTACAATGGAGGCCTGAGACTGATTGAAGAAGTATATGCTGGTGTGTTCAGAAAAGGAAACATAGCTTCCACAACACAAACTCAGTAGAAATATTAAAAAGAAAGATAAGAGGTTATTATGTCTTACAGAGTAGCAGTTACAACTTCTGACGGAGAGAATATAGATCAGCATTTTGGTATGGCTGCAAGTTTTCTGATAATTGAGATAAATGAAGAAGAGGGTGTTTGGAAGGAAATGGGCAGACGTTTTGTTTTGGATGAGACAGATCAAAATGATGATAATATGTCTGATTTCTCAAGCCAAAACTGCTCAGGTCATTTTGAACCACATCTTAACAGGGTAGTAGAGCTGCTGAAGGATTGTTCCTATCTGCTTACCGAAAGGATAGGAAGAAAGCCATACAAAGTGCTGCAGCAAAATGGTATAAACAGTCTTGAATCCCCGAGAAAACTTTCTTTGGCAGTGGAGCAGTTAACCAGATATCTTGGCAGACTGAGAAAAAAATAAGGAGGTGAGCAGCATGAGCAAATTATTTTATCCGGATTTTTTTAATGATGTTTTTGGTCCAATAATGCAGCCCGGTTCCAGCGGAGGATTTGCAGGGCCATGCAGAATAGGCAATGTAGCGGCTGCACTTGTAGATGGCCAGCCCAAAAAGGTCAGGTTTCTTTTTAATAAAGGCACAGATATTTCCCAACTGGTGAACTTTATGTCGGACAGGGGTTATCTGGGAGGAGTACAGGGCTTTAACACTGAGGATATAAGGCTTTTTGACGCTCATACTTTGGCCAGGGAAAAGGGTATCAGTTATGAGTTTAGTCATCTTGAGGAGCATAATGGATATGAAGGCAGCGTGCAGATTGAGATAACAGGTAAAAATGGTGAAACCTCTGTATTGATTGCATCTTCGGTGGGCGGAGGAATGATAAAAACATGGTCAATAAATGGCTTTAAGATACAGTGGCAGGCCGATACTTTCGGAATCCTGGTAGCAGATAAGCACAATATAATAACCAAAGTTCAAATTTCAGAATTTGAAAGTTTATATAAAAATCAACATATAGATACCTTCCCGGTAGTGAGTTTGGATGGTACTCAAGGTTACTTTATCGAATTGTCTGTAAATCCTGACAAAAAAACCATTGAACAATATTTTAATAATGCAGTCGTTTATGTACTTCCTGCTCTTCTTCCTGTTGTAACTTCAAAAAATAAAAGACCGCAGCTGTTTAAAACCATCGAAGAATGGCGTCAACTGGCTGAGGAAAGAAATATCAGCTTTGTTCAGGCGGCAATAGAGTACGAAAAGGCATCATCGGGCTGGAGTGATCAGGAAATATGGGATTATTTTGAACGGATAGCCGGAATATTAAATGAGCAAATACACTCACTTGAAAAAGTAGGATATGAGAATGCTGTTGATACAAAGTTACTTCCGATTTATGGAAAACTATGGAACAGGTACATAAAGAAAGGTAAAAAAATAAGTGATACATTAACAAATCACATTCTTATTCATGGTTTTTCAACCAATGCAAAGCTACCAGGCGTAAAAATCGTACCTGGACCTATGGGAACCGGAGGTGGATATCTTTTCTCGGCACTTGACGCTGTTCGGGAAGAAAGGGGCTACAGTCACCAAAAGCTCATAGAGGCTCTTATAGTGGCAGCTGCACTTGGCGCCCTTGCATTTACTCATACCAATGCAAGCGGGGAGGTTGGCTGTGTTGGAGAGTCCGGAGTCTGTTGCGCCATGGCATCGGGAGCAATTGCATGGCTTGCCGGAGGTGACGGAAAGCAGGTAGAAAATGCAGCTTCGATGGCACTTCAGGCAAACATGGGGATTCCCTGTGACCCAATAGCAGGGGGATTGGAGTTTCCATGTATCACAAGAACTCTGCGTGCTGCCGTTACTGCTCCTCTCTATGCAGATTTGGCTCTCAGCGGAATTGACCCACTGATACCGTACCATGAGCTGCTTCAGGCCATTGAGTACAATTTCAGACGTTCGGACAAAAAATTGCTATGTGGTCAGGAAAGTGGTTGTAATTGCACACCCACTGCAAAACTCTGTCATCAAAGACTGGAACAGGATTCTATTGAAAGCTTATATTTTAGCGCAAATTAATATTCTCTGCCAACACATCAACTAAAAATGAATTGAAAGAGGATGAAGTTAAAATAATTTGAACAACTAAAGCAATAAAAGCACTTAATCATAAAATCATTTAGTGATTAACAATATATTCAGCCAAAAAATAAACTAAATGCCTAACATGCCATTATCCAAAATGAACTATAACTTAGAAGCATATTATTTAAATCTAAAAAATTAAAAAAAATCATTGAAAGGGACAGGAGTTACGTTATGAATAAGATTATTAAACTTTTAACAGCCACTACTCTTACTATTGCATTGGGAATATGGGCGGCAGCCTGCGGCAGTTCTTCTGATTCAAATCAAAGCTCTGCCTCAACAAGCCAGCAGTCTGCCTCATCTGCATCTGACTCTTCCTCATCAGCATCAGCTTCATCCGGAGGAGTAACTAAGGTTCAGATAGCTTATTCCCAGGGTGGATATCCAACTGAGTATGTGGACGAAAACGGTAAATTGACAGGCTATGATATTGAAGTAATGAGACTGGTTGATGAATTGCTTCCAGATTACGAATTTGAATATACAGGTTTGGATCAGACAGCAGTATATGCAGGGCTGTCAACCGGAAAATTTCAGATAGCATTAACAAATGCTTTCTGGACACCGGAAAGGGAAGCAAAGTATCTGTTTCCAAAAGAAAACATTGGTGCATCCATTCTTGGATTTTTTACCAGACCGGAACATTCAGATGTAAAAACTCTTAGCGATGCTGCCAGAAAAAAGCTTAAATTAAGCCCAATTCTTGCCGGTGACGGAAACTATTACGTTATAGTGGATTACAACAATAATAATCCCGACAATCAAATTGAGCTGACTCCTACCGATGACAGCAACGCTTTTACAGAGGCATATGACTGGGTATACAATGGACGCTATGATTTTGGATTGATTCCACTACAGTACTGGAACGCTCTTGTTGTTGACGAAAAAGGGGCATTTCATAAGTACAATGGAAAATTATCTTACAATACCTTTGGAGCAGTGAAGACCTGGGCAATATTCGCAAAGGGTCAGGAAGCTCTGGCAGCTGAGTATGATAAGGCAATTGCCAAACTGAAGGCAGAAGGAAAGTTGGTTGAATTATCAAACCAATTCTATGGATATAACAACTTTGAATATCTAGATGAAAATTCAAGGTGACTAAAATATTGTTAAACATTTAAAGATAATTCAGGAATAGTCATAACTGAGTATTTAGATATTAAATCAATATTATCATTTATAGATAACAATTGACAGAACACAATTGGAGGTTTATGCATATGGAGGAGCTTCGTATATTTAACTACATACTAAAAATATTGCCATATCTTTCGGTAACCTTTGAATATGTCATATTTTCTCTCCTTTTAGGTTCTATACTGGGTTTTTTTCTGGCTATGGCAAAATTGGGAAAGAACAGGCATATCAAGAGATTTGCCTTTGGGTATACTACAGCACTAAGATGCACACCATCAATCGTCTTGCTGTTTCTGGTATTTTACGGTTTGCCGCCATTGTTGAAATCCCTTATTGGAATAAATTTAGACGAAGCTGATCCAATTGTTTTTGCTGTAATTACTTTTACGCTGTTTCTAGGCGCATCACTATCCGAGGTAATGCGATCCTCATATGAGGCTGTAAACCGCGGTCAGTACGAGGCTGCGGTAAGCATTGGATTAACTGATTTTCAGGCATTTAAAAGAATAATATTGCCACAGGCATTTTCTGTGGCAATACCTAATTTGGGGAACACAGTGATATTCCTTATTAAAGAAGGAGCACTGTGTTATATGATTGGTCTGATTGATGTAATGGGGAAGGCTTATAGTATAAATGCCAATGAAATGGGAGGCTATGTCCTTCAAGTATATTTAGCGCTTGCCATAGTATATTGGATGGTATTCATCATAATTGAGAGAATTTTTAAGCTGCTGGACAAAAAATTCAGTATTGAGCATTGAGAAACGGCAGAAATTACGAAAGGGGAGATAGTCGTGATACTGGACTTTAAATTTATGGTGGATACCTTTATACTGGCATTGAAAGGTATTCCCACAACATTGGCATTAACCTTTGGAACACTCCTTGTTTCAACACCTCTGGGGTTTCTTATAGCAGTTGTGAACCGAAACAAGGTACCTGGACTGAGTTCAATTACAAGGCTGTATATATCCTTTGTGAGAGGAACACCTGTTATACTACTTATATTCCTAATTTACAACAGCCTGCCAAATCTGTTGAACAAATTGTTTAATGCTTGTGATTTTATAAATATTGATATCTACAGCGTAAATAACATCTTTTACGCTTTTATAATATTTATTTTAACTGAAACCGCAATACTGGCAGAGGTTTTTCGCTCTGCACTCTCCACTGTGAGCAAAGGACAACTGGAGGCGGCATGGTCGGTGGGCCTTACGTCCTTTCAGGCTTATCGCAGGATTATAATTCCTCAGGCATTGGTATCGGCAATGCCGGTACTGTGCAGCACAACCACAGATCTTATTAAAATGACTTCACTGGCTTTTACAATGACTGTGCTGGATATTACGGCAATAGCGAAAATACAGGCTGCTATGCAGTTATCATATATTGAGGCTTACCTTGATATTTTTCTTCTTTACCTGATAATAATCACTGTAGTGGAGAAGCTCTTTAAGCTAGTTGAAAATAGACTTAAAAAATATAAAATTGCTTAATCCGGCTCACAAAGAAATCAGCTATAGAACTTACAATTTCATTTATGCTAACATACAAAATCAATTACTGTGGTGACGAGGTATTTATGTCAGAAGGGAGTATGAGATGATAGAAATAAAAAATATACATAAGTCCTTTGGCAAAAATGAAGTGCTGAAAGGCGTTAATATTAAGGTTGAAAAAGGGGATGTGGTTGTAATATTAGGGCCCAGCGGTTCCGGGAAAACCACACTGCTCAGGTGTATTAATTTTCTTGAAAAAGCTGACGATGGAGAATTAACTGTAGGCGATATAAAAGTGAAATTTAAGCATGCGTCGAAAAAGGATATTTTAAATATCAGAAGGCGTACTGCCATGGTTTTTCAGAACTATAATCTCTTTAACAACAAAACGGCACTTGAAAATGTAATGGAAGGCCTGATAACTGCCAGAGGGGTACCCAGAAAAGAAGCGGAAGAAAGAGCCAGGGCAGCGCTGGAAAAGGTTGGACTTTCTGAAAAAGCAGACTCTTACCCATGTCATTTGTCAGGAGGCCAGCAGCAGAGAGTCGGGATAGCCCGTGCTCTGGTGTTGAATCCGGAGGTAATACTGTTTGACGAGCCTACATCAGCACTTGACCCGGAATTGGTGGGAGAAGTGCTCACAGTTATAAAGAAGGTGGCAAAGGAAGGTATTACAATGATTATTGTAACCCATGAAATGGGTTTTGCTTCTGATGTTGCCAACAGAATTGTTTTTATCGACGGAGGCATGGTAGTAGAGGAAGGAAATCCACGGGATATTTTTTCTAACCCAAAAGAAGAAAGAACAAAGCAATTTCTGCGAAGAATTCTGCCTGAATACAGTTATGAAATCTGACTTCTGCTTGTATAATTTTTCTAAAAATTTTCCAAAACTATTGACATTTACAAATTCTCGTACTATACTTTATAACATATAAAACATATATGAATTGTTATTAAATGAATAATATGTTACTAATCATAAATTTACTATAATATGTGAAGGTGGTGCTGAAGTGGGCTTAACTCAGGATAATCAAACAAAAGTACCTATCTCAAAAGATGATCTGGAAAAATTATTTGAAATGGCAAAAACTCTGAAATATGGCTCTATTACACTGGTTTTTCAGGACAGTAAGCTCATTCAAATTGAAAAGAATGAGAAGGTGAGGGTAAAGTAAGTACATAACAATATGTAAAAAGTCATTATTTATTTAATGGGTTTAAGGTAAGTTGACTAAAGAGATTAGAGACTGAGTTAAAACTACGGTTTAGCTTGGTCTTTTTTGGTGTATGTGATATCACATTTTCGAAGATAGGGAGAATCTGATCAAACTAAGTTAAGGTTTGCAGATGCTGTACCGTAGGTAAACTTAGTTAACTCAAAAATACCAGGTTACTCATATAGAACACCAGATATGATTAGATTTTTATCAGGTCTGTCATATTGGGTGTTATTTTTTTCTTAAATTTTTGGATTCATTTAACAAAATAGTTAATAAAGTATTGACATACTTTTAACCACATGTTAATATTTCAATAACTTATAAAACATATAAGAATGGTATGTGTGATTTTGTTCATACATAGGTCTACTATTAACTATTACATATATAATAATTTTTTTTAGCTCATAACATATAAATATGATATGAATACTAATAAAAAATGAATTAAAAGGAGAGAACAATTATGGTAAAAAGTAAATTAACAAGGTTTGCATTATTAATTATAAGTCTGGTATTGTCCATATCGGTTTTGGCAGGCTGCGGAGAAAGCGGTTCAAGTAATACCTCAACATCTGGCAATAGTTCTTCAGGAAGCGATGCTGGCAGCAGTAAACCTGTTACAATTTTAAATGTTTCCTATGATCCGACCCGTGAACTCTACCAGGAATATAATGAAGCATTCGTAAAATACTGGAAGAACAAGACTGGACAGGATGTTACAGTTCAGCAATCTCATGGCGGATCAGGAAGCCAGGCCAGAACTGTAATTGACGGAAATGAGGCAGATGTAGTCACATTAGCGCTGGCATATGATATTGACTCTATAAATAAAAATAAGGAATTAATTAATAAAGAATGGCAGAAACGTCTTCCAGACAACTCTACACCTTACACTTCAACCATAGTATTTCTGGTCAGAAAAGATAATCCCAAGAATATAAAAGACTGGGATGATCTTATTAAACCGGGAATCCAGGTAATAACCCCAAATCCGAAAACTTCAGGCGGTGCACGTTGGAATTACCTTGCAGCCTGGGGATATGCCCTGAAAAAGAACAATAATGATGAGCAAAAGGCCAGGGAATTTGTAAAAGCCCTTTTTGAAAATGTTCCGGTGCTGGATTCAGGAGCACGTGGCTCCACGACAACATTTGTTGAACGGGGAATTGGTGATGTGTTGATTGCATGGGAAAATGAAGCCTTTCTTTCAATAAATGAGCTTGGCAAGGATAAATTTGAAATAGTTGTACCATCAATAAGTATACTGGCTGAACCACCTGTTTCGGTAGTTGATTCTGTTGTTGATAAAAAGGGAACCCGGGAAGTTGCCGAAGCATATCTGGAATATCTCTACAGCGATGAGGGACAGGAAATCGCAGCTAAAAATTACTACAGACCAAGAAATGAAGCTATAGCTAAAAAGTTTGAAAACCAATTCCCAAAGATTAATTTATTTACCATTGACGAAGTATTTGGAGGCTGGGGAAAAGCACAAAAGGAACACTTCGATGATGGTGGAGTATTTGATCAGATTTACGTTAAAAAATAATACATATCAGCCGTACCGGAATCTAAGGATTCCGATACGGTAGTAAAATCAGGGGTGAATTCATGAATCTGACAATAAAACCGTTTAAATTAAAGCTGCAAAGTGTAATACCAGGATTCGGGCTGACCATGGGATTAACTTTATTCTACATAACCCTGCTGATTTTAATTCCAGTCTCCATGGTGTTCATTAATAGTTCAAGTCTTGGACTGAAAAGCTTTTGGGAAATTGTATCAGGCGAAAGGGTGGTGGCATCCTTAAAGGTATCCTTCACTACTTCATTTTTAGCTGCTCTGATAAATTCAGTTTTTGGTCTTCTGACTGCCTGGGTGCTTGAAAGATATACTTTCCCAGGAAAAAAGATTATTGATGGTTTGATTGATCTACCCTTTGCTTTACCCACAGCAGTTGCTGGTATATCTCTTACCACTTTATATGCCCCCAATGGATGGATAGGGAGACTGTTTGAACCTCTGGGCATAAAAATATCCTATACACCGTTAGGAATAACTATAGCATTAGTATTCATAAGCTTTCCATTTGTAATAAGAACTGTACAACCGGTTTTACAAAGTATTGATACCGAAGTAGAGGAGGCTGCAGCTTGTCTTGGCGCCAGCAGATTTCAGACTTTTCGGAAAATAATTATTCCGGAACTGCTGCCGGCCATTATAACAGGTTTTGCACTATCCTTTGCAAGAGCTCTTGGCGAATATGGTTCAGTAGTTTTTATATCAGGAAATATGCCCATGAGAACTGAAATAACACCTCTGTTAATCAGAACAAAGCTTGAGCAATATGATTATGCCGGAGGAACAGCTGTTGCAGCAATCATGCTGATAATCTCATTTATAATGCTTCTGATTATTAATTTTTTCCAATGGTGGGCTAGTAACAGGCACAAAGGGTGACAAATTGAGAAAGTTAGTATATAGAGAACTTCAGTATATTTACCGCTAAAGAATGAAAGCCAATTTCAGCGGTTGGAAGATTAATTTGATAATATTTGGAGGGTTGTATGTCGGGTAGCATTCCAGTAAATTACAGCAGAGCAGCAGATATAGGTACAAATCGCCCTGGAAAAGAAAACAAGGTTTTAAGGGAATCAAAAGTTGTCAGAATATTACTGATAACAATAGCAGTATTATTCTTTACCGGTATGCTGCTGCTTCCACTCATTTCAGTTTTTGTCAAAGCCTTTGAACAGGGGGCAAAAGTATATTTTGCCGCCATTAGTGATCCCATAGCTTTATCAGCAATAAAGCTCACATTACTTACAATTGCAATTGTAGTGCCCATAAATACCATATTTGGCATAATGGCAGCATGGGCAGTTTCCAAGTTTAGTTTCAAGGGGAAAAACCTACTTATTACAATAATAGATCTGCCCTTTGCTATTTCACCTGTGGTAGCCGGATTGATATTTGTTTTAGTGTTCAGTACCAGCCATGGTATAATGGCACCTCTTCTGAATGAACTGGGCATAAAAATAATATTTGCACCGCCGGGTATTATTATTGCAACATTATTTGTTACACTGCCCTTCGTTGCAAGAGAGCTGATTCCACTTATGGAATCTCAGGGTACTTCTGAAGAAGAAGCAGCATTAACACTAGGAGCCAGCGGCTTTAAAACCTTTTGGCTAATAACACTACCCAATATAAAATGGGCGCTTTTATATGGAGTAATGCTGACTGCTGCCAGGTCTGCCGGTGAATTCGGGGCTGTATCTGTTGTATCGGGTCATATCAGAGGCTTAACCAATACAGTACCTCTGCATGTAGAAATTCTGTATAACGAGTATAAGTTCTCAGCAGCATTTGCGGTAGCTTCACTTTTAACCATAATAGCAATAATTAACTTGATTATTAAAAACATTTCAGACTGGAAAATAAAGCAGCAGTTTAAATAATTTAGACTCAATATGTCTTGAATTATTAAAATACTATACACATTATTCTGCTCAATGCATGCGGGGTATCAGATCCCCTTAGGGCTTGGGTGGCCGGCGTGAAAATAACATTCTGTAAGTCCCAGTATAATTCACGCAGAGGAAGTCCACTACATGCTTATCTATAACTATATGTGCAGGCGCTGTGCGCTAATATGGAGGTTAATATGAGTATCGAAATTTCCAATATTACAAAGTCTTTTGATTCCTTTAAAGCACTAAACAATATAAATCTGAAAATAAATACCGGTGAACTTGTAGCACTGCTGGGACCCTCCGGATCAGGAAAAACAACTCTGCTCAGAATCATTGCCGGGCTGGAGACTGCTGATCAGGGCAGTATCATTTTTGACGGTGAGGATAATACCAGTAAGAGTACCCAGGACAGAAAAGTCGGGTTTGTGTTTCAGCACTATGCGCTGTTTAAGCATATGACGGTTTTTGAGAACATTGCCTTTGGCCTGAAAGTAAGACCAGCAAAATACAGACCAAGTAAAGAAGCTATTGAAAAGAAAGTACATGAACTTCTGGCTCTTGTAAAAATGGAGGAACTGGCAAAACGTTACCCAGCTCAATTATCTGGAGGCCAGAGACAGAGAATTGCCCTTGCAAGGGCTTTAGCTGTGGAGCCAAAAGTATTGTTGCTGGATGAACCTTTCGGAGCTCTTGATGCCAAAGTAAGAAAAGATCTTAGAAGATGGCTCAGAAAGCTCCATGACGAGTACCCCATTACAAGTGTTTTTGTTACCCATGACCAGGAGGAAGCCCTGGATGTGGCCGACAGAATCGTTATATTGAACCAGGGCAGAATAGAACAGATCGGGACTCCTGAGGAGGTTTATGATAACCCTGCAAATCCCTTTGTATATAACTTTTTGGGTAACGTAAATCTGTTTCACGGCAGAGTACATAATGGAAAAATCGAGCTGGGTTCAATAAAGCTCGATGCTCCCGGGCATGCCGAAACCGAAGACAGAAATGTTATTAGCTATACTAGGCCCCACGACATTGAAATTAGTCTTGAGCCCAGAGAAAACGAATTTATTGCTGCAAATATAATATTTATCAGAGCGGTAGGCCCCATTGTAAATCTTGAAATGAAAAGGCTGGATACTGGTGAATACATAGAAGCAGAGATCAGTAAGGAGAATTATAAAAAGCTCATGCTGAAGGAAAAGCAGACAGTTTATGTTAAACCCAAGGACTTCAAAGTATTTATTCCAGAGGATTATGTAATATGATGTTTTGTTATGTACACTTTTGACTAAATTGGCAATAAGTCATGTGTTTCTTTGGGAACATTCAATAAGGTGGGTGCATGTACGCGTATGAGCAATAGTGAAATATTCAGCCGATTGCCTTTTGAATCTAAAAAAATCTTCAGTTTAATTTTGCACGATCAGCCTTTATCAAAAGCTGCCCTGTCGGAGCTGTCAGGTTTAAAGCTGACCAGTCTCAGCAGAATGATGCAGCCCCTTGAAGAATTAAAGCTAATAACAGGTTCGGAAATAGGAGAATCTACCGGGGGAAGAAAACCGGTTTTATATGATATATATACCGGAAAATACTACATTATCGGTATAGATATATCAAGAACATATACGCAAATTGTATTAACAAACCTTAAGCTTCAGCCTGTAAAAAAGTATAGATTTGAGATGAACAGTGAATCCACTCCGAAGCTGACATTAAGTATTATATTAAGCTGGATCAAAGAGGTACAGGAAAGATTAAAAAAACATAACGGAAGTATTATTGGAATGGGAATTGGAACGGTAGGGCCATTGGACAGAAACAGCGGTGTTGTATTAAATCCGGAAAATTTTGAAGCCCCGGGCTGGGAAAACATTCACTTAAAATCAATTTTCGAAAAAAGGCTGGAAATCCCAGTAGTTATTGATAATGGTGCCAATGCTGCAGTTTTGGCTGAAACCTGTTATGGGATAGGTAAGGGCATAAAAAATGTCATTTATATTAATTGTGGGATTGGTATCAGAACAGGATTGATTTCTTCAGGGGTTTTTGTAAGGAACATCAACGATTCAGAAGATGCCTTCGCACATATGATAATTGATGTTAACGGAGAAAAATGCTCCTGCGGCAACAGGGGTTGTATAGAAGCATATGCTTCCATACATTCATTAACCGAAAAATACAAAGAATTGATAAAACTAAATACAGGTCGGTTTCCAGATAAAAGTAATTATATCAATATTTGTACGGCAGCTGAGAACAGTGACAGTTCTGCCCGGAAGGTTATTCTGGAAGGAGCAGGCATATTGGGAGTCGGTCTTGCAAATCTGATAAAACTGGTAAATCCAGGTATAGTTATTTTGAGCGGTCCCCTAATAAAGCACTCCAGACTTTTTTATGAAAAATGTACAGAAACAGCATTGGAGAAAATTCGTACCCAGGGAGAAAGCAAGCCTTTTTTCAGCAGCGGAGGGTATTTCAACGAAAATGCAATCTCAATAGGAGCGGCGGCTCTGGTAATGGAAAGCTTTCTGGAAAACAGTAATTTTAAATAGGCAATATAGAATTAATAGTTTGGATAAGTAGCTAAAATAAGTAATTCAAAAAGTAATTAAGAATAAGTTAATTTCTAATAAGTAATTTTGAATTTATTGTTAGAAAAAAATAGTATAAGGCGGAAAGGACTGTATGTATGGAACAATTGGATTTGAAAGTATTGAATGGGCAGTATACAAAACCTGAAGATGTTATCAGATATGCAGCAGAAAAAATAGGAGTTACAAGAATAGCTCTGGCATCAAGTCTTTCCATAGAGGATCAGGTTCTCACACACATGTTTTTACAGGTGGACCCCAGGGCCAGGATTTTTGTAATTGATACAGGCAGACATTTTCAAAAAACCTATGACCTTATGGAACAGACCATGCAGCGATATAAGTTCAACTATGAGGTATATGCTCCTGAAAGCAGGGATATTGAGGAATGGGTATCCAGGCTGGGACCCAACTTCTTCTACGAAAGTGTTGAGCTGAGAAAAAAATGTTGTGAAATCAGGAAGGTAAAGCCTTTGAAGAGAGTATTAAGTACTGTTGACGCATGGATATGCGGTTTGAGAAGAGAGCAATCACCCACTCGTCGGAATGTTGAGATTTTTGAATGGGATTCAGCGAACTCAATATACAAGATAAATCCCATTGCTCATTGGTCTGAGGATGAGGTTTGGGCTTACATAAAAGAAAATAATATCCCATACAATCATCTGTATAATACCGGTTTTCGCAGCATAGGCTGCCAACCATGTACAAGAGCTGTTCAGGAAGGACAGGATGTACGCAGCGGCAGATGGTGGTGGGAGGATCCGGATAAAAAGGAGTGTGGTTTGCACATAGGAGTTCATAAGTAGTAAGTAATTAAACTTTGATATTGTTTTTTCTTGATTAAATAGAATTCTGAAATAACGGCGTAATATTTTCAGTATTTATTGTCATTTCGGAAAACTGCAGCAGCTTTTACTGTTTAAACGCTGCTCAGCAGAGAATGGAGGATATTATGAATCATTTGGATAAATTGGAAGCACAAAGTATATACATACTCAGAGAAGCATACAGGGAATTTAAAAACATATGTATGCTGTGGTCTATAGGTAAAGACAGTACAGTACTGCTGTGGCTGGCAAGAAAGGCATTTTTCGGACATGTACCCATACCTCTGGTCCACATTGATACCCATTATAAAATACCTGAAATGATTCAGTACAGGGATGAACTTGCCCGGAAGTGGAAGCTGACAATGATTTATGGGGAAAATACTGAAGCTCTGGCGCAAAAGAGAACCTTTCCTGACGGAAATGTGGACAGAATAACCTGCTGTCAGACACTTAAAACAGAAGCCTTGAAAAATACCCTTTCGGGAGAGTGGAACAGATATGTGATGGACCACAGCACAGGGAAATACGTACCCGACAAGAACAGAGAAAAATATACCGGTGTTATTGTAGGAGTAAGAGCCGATGAAGAGGGCAGCAGGTCAAAGGAAAGATATTTTTCACCAAGAGACAAGGAAAATGACTGGGATGTAGGAGATCAGCCTCCTGAATTCTGGAATCAGTTTAAAACAGATTTTGCTCCTGGAACTCATATCAGAATTCATCCTCTGCTGGACTGGACTGAATTAAACATATGGGAGTACATTGAACGGGAAAACATACCTATCACTTCCCTTTATTTTGATCAGGGAAATGGAAAACGATACAGGTCACTGGGTTGCTATCCTTGTACTGCACCTGTTGAATCAACTTCTAAGAACGTAAGAGAGATTATTGAGGAATTGAAAAGCGGAAAGTTCGCAAATATAGCTGAGAGGTCAGGTAGAGCCCAGGATAAGGACGATGGGGGAGGACTTGAGACACTTCGCAGAGGAGGTTACATGTAAATGGAAAACAGAGAACAGATGAACATTGTCATCGTAGGACATGTGGATCATGGTAAAAGCACCGTAATAGGCAGACTTCTGGCCGATACCGATTCACTGCCAGAGGGAAAGCTTGAAACAGTCAAGGAGTACTGCAGAAAAAACTCAAAGCCCTTTGAATATGCATTCCTGCTGGACGCTCTCAAGGATGAACAGGCTCAGGGCATCACCATCGACACAGCACGGAGCTTCTTTAAAACCAAAAAAAGGGATTATATCATTATTGATGCACCAGGACACATTGAGTTTCTTAAAAACATGGTAACTGGAGCATCAAGAGCTGAAGCCGCAATTCTTGTAATAGATGCCAAGGAAGGAATAAAAGAAAACTCCAAGCGCCATGGACATATTGTGTCAATGCTGGGAATAAAGCAAGTGGTTGTCCTTGTAAATAAAATGGATTTGGTGGGTTTTAATAAAGAAGTATTTGATTCAATAAAAACAGAATTTACAGAATTTTTAAATAAAATTAATATAAACCCCCTTAACTTTATTCCAATAAGTGCCTTTAACGGAGACAATATAGCAGTAAAATCTGAAAAAACCTTATGGTATGAGGGGCCCACTGTTCTGGAACAGCTTGACGGTTTTACCAACAAGAAGGAAAATCGGCAGCTGCCCTTTCGTATGCCGGTGCAGGATATATACAAGTTTACTGAGGACAACGATGACAGAAGAATTGTTGCAGGTACTGTACTCAGCGGAACTGTTAAAACCGGTGATGAGGTGATATTCCTACCGTCAAAAAAGAAAAGTGTCATAAAGAGTGTGGAGGGCTTCAATACGCCTCCTACCGATACTGCGTATGCTGACCAGGCAGTTGGATTCACATTAACAACTCAAATATACATAAAGCCCGGAGAACTTATGGTCAAGGTTGACGAACCACAGCCGGTTCTGAGTTCAAGATTCAGAGCCAATATTTTCTGGGTTGGACACGCGCCGCTTCTTAAAAACAAGAATTATAAATTAAAAATAGGCACAATGAGAATAGCTGTAAAGCTTGTAGAAATCATAAATATCATTGATGCTGCTGAGCTTAATATAGATACCTTTAAAGATCAGGTAGAAAGACATGATGTGGCTGAATGTATTCTGGAAACTGCTAAGCCTATAGCTTTTGATTCCATATCGGATATAGAATTGACAGGCAGATTTGTTATAGTTGATAACTATGAGATTTCAGGGGGAGGAATAATTCTTGAGGGTGTTCCGGACAGTGACAACAGTCTTGTTGAGCATATCAGGGACAGGGAATACCTCTGGGAGAAGGGACTCATTTCGGCAGATCAGAGAGAAAAAGTATATGGACATAAATCTAAGTTTATAGTAATAACAACCGGAAGCGAAGATAAGGAAAATGTTATCCGGGAAATAGGGAAAAAGCTGGAGAGCAGACTTTTCAACATGAATTACAAGGCATACTATCTTGGAGTATCCAACTTATTGGGCGGACTTGCTTCAGAAACATCTCCTGATTATCTGGCAAGGGATAATCAAATCAGGCAAATTGGTGAATTGGCAAGAATATTCACAGATGCCGGACAGATTTTTATTACTTCAATATTCAATCTGGATGATTATGAAGCAGAGAAACTTAAATTATTGAATCAGCCTAATGAAATATTAATTGTCAACGCTGGTGATTCACCATTTAACAGCTTTATGCCTGACAGCAATATAAATATGGATGGATCACTTGAAAATTCAGTGGATTCCATATGTGATCTGCTAAAGCAGCAGGAAATCATACTGGATTACTATATTTAAACGTTTCTTATATTTTTAAAAACTTAATTACATAGAGGAGGTATTCTAATGAAAATTCAGGCAAACGGAAAAGAAGTAATACTGGAAAAGGAGCTGACAGTAAAGGAACTGCTCAGTGTTCAAAACGTTGAAATGCAGGATTATGTAACAGTGCAGATAAACGATGAATTTGTGAGCAGAGATGAGTTTGATACACTGCTTGTAAAAGACGGTGATGTAGTTGAGTTCCTCTACTTCATGGGAGGAGGCGCAGCGTGAAAACAATTTGCTAATCATTTTGCATTTCACGCGGTAAAAACCCATAACTGTTTGTCATTACTACTTTTATCGCTGCAAAGCAGCGGGAAAGAGAGGTCAAAATGAATTTTTCCAATGAACAGCTTGAAAGATATTCAAGACATATTATTTTAAAGGAAGTTGGAGTTAAGGGGCAGAAAAAGCTTCTTAACTCAAAGGTGCTTATTATCGGAACCGGAGGACTTGGTGCACCGGCAGCAATGTTTCTGGCTGCAGCAGGTATCGGTACAATCGGACTTGTGGACTTTGATGCCGTTGAACTGTCAAACCTGCAAAGGCAGATAATACATCTGACAAAGGATGTTGGTAAGCCAAAGGTTATTTCAGGTAAGGAAACCATTAATGAAATGAATCCTGATGTAGAGGTGGCAGTTTATAATGAATGGGTAAGCTCTGCAAATATTAAAGATATAATTAACGATAAAGACTATGATTTTATCATTGATGGTACCGATAATTTTCCTGCCAAATTCTTAATTAATGATGCCTGCGTGCTTACCCAAAAGCCCTTTTCCCATGCAGGAATCATAAGATTTCAGGGTCAGACCATGACATATGTTCCAGGTAAGGGGCCTTGTTACAGATGTGTATTTAACAGTCCTCCGCCTCCTGATGCAGTTCCAACCTGCAAGCAGGCCGGTGTTCTTGGTGTTATGGGCGGTATAATCGGTACAATACAGGCTACCGAAGCAATTAAATATGTTCTTGGGATTGGAGAATTGCTAACCGGTAAGCTGTTAACTTATGATTCCCTAAAGATGGAATTCAGAAAAATTAACCTGCCAATTAATAAGAAATGTCAGGTTTGTGGTGAAAATCCGTCTATTAAAACACTTATTGATTATGAACAGGCAGTCTGTGAATTAAAGCATTCATAATACTTATATTATTTTAGTGTTGCATTGGTCCGTATGAAAATATATTTTAATATGGCATGACTCTAAATTATAGTAAATAATTTATTATTTAAAGTAAATTTTCTCAATTTTAAGAATACTTGAATTATGCTACTATGATATCAATAAGCATTGCAGGTGAATATCCTTGTGTTCTCAATAAAGAAAGTAGGTGCTATAATTGATTATAATTAATCAAAATCAATATAATGAGATTTTGGAGCATTGCAAAAAGGCTGTTCCAAATGAAGCATGCGGTCTGCTGGGAGGCATTGTCGAAAATGACAGGAAATATGTCAAAAAGGTATACCTGCTAACAAATATGGATAACAGCCCTGAGCATTTTTCCATGGATCCCAAAGAGCAGTTTGCCGCCGTCAAGGATATGAGAAGTAACGGATGGGTAATGCTTGGGAACTTTCACAGTCACCCGGCATCACCGTCAAGACCATCAGAGGAGGACAAAAGACTTGCTTTTGACCCTGAAGCCAGTTATTTAATTTTATCCTTAATGGAACAGAATAATATTGTTTTAAAAAGCTTTAGAATTATTAAGAACGAGGTAAATGAAGAAAAACTTATTATAGAAGGTGAATAGAGGACCGGCCGGACATAGTGTCCGAATTAGTAATTATCTGTTTAGGTATAGAATGGGCCTCTTTTGCCGGAAATGGAGAAATGAACATGGTACAGGTGGATTATAAGGAATTAAAAAAAGGCGGTTTTATGCGCCAGAAGCAGAAGGACTATTTTTCATTAAGGCTTGGTATTATCGGAGGACAGATACAGGCCGACCAATTACTAAAGGTACAGGAAATTGCAAAAAAATATGGCCACGGATATGTACATATGACTTCACGACAAAGTATAGAAATACCTTTTATAAAGCTTCAGGATGTAGAAGCTGTTAAGGCTGAACTTGCAGAGGTAAACTTACAGCCAGGAGTTTGTGGGCCGAGGGTAAGGACCATTACTGCCTGTCAGGGAAGTGAAATTTGTCCAAATGGTATTATCGATTCCACAAAACTGGCTTATGAATTCGACAAACGTTATCACGGCAAAGAGCTTCCACATAAGTTTAAGTTCGGGATTACTGCCTGCTGCAATAACTGTCTTAAAGCCGAAGAAAACGATCTGGGGGTAAAAGGCGGAGAAAAGGTGCAGTGGAAGGAGAGTAACTGTACATTCTGCGGCCTGTGTGAAGTAGTTTGCCGGGAAAATGCAATATCTGTTGATAAGGCAGGTAAAAACCTTACATTTAATGAAGATGCCTGCAATTACTGCGGAAGATGTGTAAGAGCCTGTCCCACAGAGGCTTGGGAAGGAAAAAGCGGATTTATTGTTTACTTCGGAGGATTGTTCGGCAACAGGATAGCAATTGGCAAGAAATTACTGCCAATTATTTTTACAACTGATGAACTTTTCAAGGTGGTAGATGCTACACTTAAGTTTTATGAAAAGCACGGCAAACCCAGTGAACGCTTCAGAAACACTATAGACAGAGTTGGTTGGGACCTGCTGGAAAAGGAAGTTACAAGTGTATTACAAGGAGGTTAATATGTCAAACATAAAAGCTGACAGCTTTGTTGATATAACGGATGTAGTCTGTCCAATTACCTTTGTAAAGGCAAAGGTTGCCCTGGAGGAGTTGGAGGACGGTCAGATACTGGAAGTAAAAATGAATGAGGGAGAACCTATTCAAAATGTACCCAGAAGTTTTAAAGATGAAGGACATAAGGTGCTCAATGTAATTAACAATGAAGACGGGACCTTTACCGTATTTGTTGAAAAGGGCGGCCTGGGAGGTTAATATGAGGTTTAATACTGCGCTCCTTCATGGTGGTTTTTCAGCAGATGGTAAAACCGGTGCTACAACAATACCCATTTACCAGTCCTCTGCTTTTGAACAGGAAACAGCTGAGAAACTGGAAAACATTTTCAACGGTCGTGAACCTGGATTTGTATACACCAGAATAAATAACCCTACAATTGAAGCTTTTGAAAAAAGGATATCCTTTCTGGAAGGCGGTGTGGGAGCAGTTGCCTGTTCATCTGGTATGGCAGCGGTAACTCTTGCATTGCTGAATATCACAAAAAGCGGTGAAGAAATAGTATCAGGTAGTGGGATTTTTGGAGGTACATATTCTCTTTTCAGTTGCTTTGAGGACTTAGGGATTACTGTTAAATATGCAGGCGACAATACAATAGAAAGTTTTAGGGAAAATATCAATGACAGGACCAGGGCAATATTTGTGGAAACAATCGGAAACCCAAAACTGGATGTATATGATATAAAGGCGTTGTCAGATCTGGCTCATAGCCACGGAATTCCTCTCATTGTAGACAACACTGTCACCACGCCCTATCTGGTAAAGCCATTACAGCTGGGAGCAGATATTGTAATTCACTCTACATCAAAGTATATAAACGGGAGTGGAAATTCCATTGGAGGAATTATTGTTGATGGAGGAAAATTCAAATGGGATTTTGATAAATTTTCCTCATTGAATCCATATAAAAAATTTGGAGGCTTTGTATATCTGGCAAAACTCAGAAAGACGCTGTTCAAGGATTTTGGCTCCTGCATGTCCCCTTTTAATGCCTATCTCAGCAGTCTTGGACTGGAAACTATGGCATTGAGGATGGACCGGCTTTGCAGTAATGCATTAAAACTGGCAAAAACACTGCAAGATCATCCAAAAATAACTGCAGTAAATTATCCTGGTCTGGAAGGGTCTAAGGATTATGAAGTTTCAAAAAGACAGTTTGGAGATAAATTCGGAGCCATTATTACAATCCGGGTAGGTTCAAAAGAAAAAGCCTTCAAGGTTATCAATTCCTTAAAATATGCCTATAACCTGTCAAATATAGGCGATGTCAGAACACTTGTTATTCATCCGGCCTCAACAATATATGCAACAAATACTGTTGAGGAAATGGAAAAAATGGGTGTCTATGATGATCTTATCCGTATTAGTGTGGGTATAGAGGATTTTGAAGATCTGAAGGAAGATTTTGAACAGGCTTTGGAGAATATCTGAAGATGTAATGAATTTATGACCTTGAAATATATAAAGTATGGAGGCTATCATGGTATACGATGTAATAATTGTGGGGAAAGGTCCGGCTGGCTTATCAGCCGCCCTTTACACTGTTCGGGCAAATCTGAAAACCCTTGTAATAGGAAAAAACAACAGTCAGTTGCTAAAGGCTCATAAAATTGAAAATTACTTTGGATTTTCCGAAGCAATCAGCGGAAGTGAGCTTTTAAAAGCCGGAGAACTACAGGCTAAAAGGCTGGGTGCAGTCATTGCCGAGGAAGAAGTTCTGGGAATAAATCAAAATGAGGATTTTGAAGTTATAACCACTGAGAACAGTTATACTGGTAAAACAGTTCTGATTGCCACCGGACAGCCTCAGAAAAAATTGAATATAGAAGGACTTAAAGAGCTTGAGGGAATCGGGGTAAGCTATTGTACTACCTGTGATGGTTTCTTCTATAGAAATCTGAAGGTTGGTGTACTTGGACATAAAGATTTTGCTGTTCACGAGGCTGAAGAACTTAAACCCTTTACTTCAAACGTAACAATTTATACAAACGGCAGGGAACTTGAGTATAACGGCGATTATAACAGTCTGCATGAAAAATACAGAATAGTTGATAAAGCTATCGTTAAGCTGGAAGGTAAGGACTTCCTTGAAAGAATTCATTTCTCAGATGGAACTTCAGAAAATATTGATGGACTCTTTATTGCAAATGACAGTGCTTCAAGTACCGATTTTGCCAGAAAGCTTGGGGTAATTACAGAGGGTGCATCAATTGTTGTTGATAAGGATCAAAGGACCAATGTGGCTGGATTGTTTGCCGCAGGCGACTGTACGGGAGGCTTTAAGCAGATAGCGACAGCTGTAGGACAGGGCGCCATGGCAGCAAGAAAAATAATTGAATTTGTTAGAGAAAAAAATGCAAAGACAGAAGTAAAATAGAATTTGAAGAGAATTAAATTAGTAGTAGAATTGAAGTAAAATAGATTAGGACAGTAGTAAAACTGATGGCAAATGTGAAGAACAGCAGGGCGGGAAATATGAGAGTATACGTGATTGGAGTAAACTATAAAACAACATCTGTCGAAATACGTGAAAAGTTCAGTATTGGACCTGATGAATATGAAAAAATGCTTTCAGGAATAAAAAAACTTGAGGGTATTTCTGAGTGTGCTATTCTATCGACCTGTAACAGAACTGAAATACATATTTTTTCTGAAGCTACAACTTTGAATATAGGAAATGTTGAAAAAACCTTCTGCCTTCTTAAGGGATTGGATATATACAAGATGAAGAAGTACTTTTATGTATATGAAGGAATTAATGCCATCCGGCATATTATAAAGGTTGCATCGGGTATGGATTCAATGATACTTGGGGAGGATCAGATATTAGGTCAATTCAGGAAAGCTTATGAAATTTCAATTAAATACGGAACCTCCCAGGCTGTTCTAAATACACTGGCAAGGCTTGCTGTTACTTCATCCAAAAAAATTAAAACCAGAAATCTTGCTGTAAAAAAGGTTTCTTCCATTGCCGGACAGGTGGGGAAATTACTTGGAGATCTGTATGGTAACAGCCTGGAAGATAAAAGTGTTCTTGTTATAGGTTCAGGAGAAGTAGGAAAAGCTGTATTAGAAATGCTTAACAAGGCAGGTATAAAAAAAATATACATAACAAAACGCAATATGGTGATACTTGAGCATACTCAAATTAATTCTGTTATTGAGACCATAGATTATAATGACAGGTATTCATATATTGATATGGCAGATATAATTATTGGGGCCACCTCAAGTCCTCATTATACAATTACATTGGATATACTGTCTGAAAGTATGAAGGATAGGGTGAAAAAGCATTTATTTATAGACCTGGCTGTACCAAGGGATTTTGATGAAGCCATAGAAAAGCTTGATAATGTAAAGCTATATAATATAGATCAGCTGAAAGATATTGAATCTTCCAGATCAGCTGAAGAAAATATGTTTGATTTTGATTATATTAATGAGCAGATTAACTGCCATATCCAGGAGTTTATCAGGTGGTACAATTATAGAAATCAAGTAATGAAGGCTTAATGAATTGGATTACTGTTCGGGGGTAACGGATAAATGGCTATGTTTCCCATGTATGTTGATCTTAAGGGAAAGCAATGTTTAATAGTTGGCGGCGGTCGGGTGGCATATAGAAAGGCTGAAATTTTGTTAAGGTTTGAAGCAGATATAACAATTGTTGCGCCTGAGTTATGCAGTTCAATAATTGCTTTGGAGGAGCAGGAAAAAGTAAAAATAAAAAAACGTACATATATTTCAAAGGATATTAAGGGTTGTTACCTGGCTGTAGCAGCCACATCATCAAGGGATGTTAATGAGTTGGTATATAATGATGCTCTGGAAAATAACATACAGGTAAATGTTGTTGATGACCCCGAAAAATGTACTTTCATATTTCCGTCGTTGGTTAAAAGAGGTCCCTTAACCATTGGTATAACAACTTCAGGAGCATATCCGGCCCTATCAAAAAAAATCCGGAAAATTTCAGAGGAAATGTTTCCTGAGGATTACTCTGTAATAGTTGAAATGCTTGCTGATTTCAGAAGCAGGGTTAGAAAAAGCTCCCTTTCTCAACATGAAAAGCAAAAGGTTTTGAGTAATATACTTGAAGAATTCTATGCAAAGGGTGATATTACTCCAGAAATATTAAAGACATTATTACATCAGTATGAAAAGACAATACAACAACATATAAATGTTCGGATAAAGAGTATTTAGCAGTATTAGGAAAAACTTACTGTGTAGAGTAAAGATTCAGCCGCATTTATAAAAAAATGTGACAGAATGGAGATAATCGGTCAGTAGAAAAATTGGAGATAAATGAATTTAATACTGTTGTAGTGAGAAAAGAAAATATTATACAGTATGGACTTTATACTTTAGTTTAAATAAAGGAAATGCTGTACAGTATGAATGGAAATACAGCAGAATAAGCTTCAACAGTTAAATAAAAATTGTGCTGTATGTGATAATACAAAAATAAATAAGAAAGAAAGTACTACAGCACCATGAGGCGAGGTTGAACTATGAATGAAGTCATTAGGGTTGGAACCCGTGAAAGCGCATTGGCAATTGCCCAGAGCAAATTGATTATAAACTTGCTGGGCAGTAAGTTTCCTGACCTGAAGTTTGAAATTGTGGGAATGAAGACCAGGGGAGATACCCTTCTGGATACAAGACTGGATGTTATAGGTGGAAAGGGCTTATTTGTCAAAGAGATAGAAAATGCCCTTCTTGAAGATAAAATTGATATGGCTGTTCACAGCATGAAGGATATGCCTGCTTTTATGCCTGAGCAATTAACCATTGCTGCTGTTTCAGAAAGGGAAGACCCTCGTGATGTTCTGGTTACACAAAACGGACAAAGCCTTCAGGAGCTGAAGCAGGGAGCAGTAGTAGGGACCAGCAGCATACGCCGTGAAATTCAGCTGCGTGCTCTAAGACCTGACCTGACTATCAAGCAGTTGAGAGGAAACGTGCTTACCAGGCTTGATAAGCTTGCAGCAGCTGAATTTGATGCAATAGTTCTCGCAGCCGCCGGATTAAAAAGATTGGGGCTGCAGGAAAAATGTGCCTGCTGTTTCTCTGTCGATGAAATGATTCCTGCTGTCGGACAAGGTATACTGGGGGTTCAGACAAAAAAGGGTGGAAAAATGGAGCAGCTTGTAAGATCTATAAACAGCCCCGACGGGTGGCTGGCTCTGGAAGCAGAGAGAAGCTTCATGCTCAGGCTTAACGGCGGCTGCAGCACTCCGATGGCGGCACATGCAGTTATCAGAGGAAGCCAAATGAAAGTAACAGGAATGCTGGCTGTAAATTATGGTAAAGATGTATTGAAGGCAGCAGTGGAAGGAGATAAAAAGCAAGCCCGTTCTTTGGGTGAAAAGCTTGCAGATATTATATTGGATAAAGAAAAAAGGCTGGGGGAATGCTGATATGGCAGGAAAAGTGTATATTATTGGAGCTGGGCCCGGTGACTATAAGCTTTTGACCATAAAAGCAGCAGAAGTCATAAAAAAATCGGATGTCATTGTATATGATCGGCTTATTGACAGCAATGTACTTAGTTTTGCTGGTAATGGAGCCGAATTTGTTTATGTGGGAAAACAGCCTCAGCATCACCCGGTGCCTCAGAGTGAGATTAACGAATTATTGGCAAAATATGCCAGAGAAGGCAAAACCGTGGCCAGAGTGAAAGGCGGAGACCCCTTTTTATTTGGACGGGGTGGTGAAGAATGCGAATTTCTCCGTAAAAATGATATTGAATTTGAGGTTGTGCCAGGTATTACCTCATCTATAGCAGTACCAGCATATGCAGGAATACCTGTTACTCACAGAGATTACGCTTCTTCCCTTCATATAATTACCGGACATCATTCAGAGGATAAAGAAAGAGCCGATAATAGTGATAACAGTCAACTTTCTGATTTTGAAACCCTTGCCAAACAGAAAGGCACTCTTGTATTTCTTATGGGGATAAAAAACATTGGTGAAATTTCCAGGGGACTGATAAAGGCCGGAAAAGCTTTTGATACGCCAGTTGCAGTTATTGAGAACGGAGCAAAGCCTGAGCAGAGAGTAATAACCGGCATATTAAGGGATATTACAGAGAAGTGTCAGCAATATAAGGTAAAATCACCTGCAGTTATTGTGGTGGGAGAAGTGGTAAAACTCTCTGAAAACCTTTGCTGGCATGGAAAAGGAGTATTATCAGGTAAAAGAGTAATTGTAACCAGGCCTGTGGGACAATCGGAGGCTTTGGTAAAAGGTTTGGAAGAGCAAGGAGCCCACGTTATTGAGTTTCCTGTTATAAAAATAACCGAGCTTCCGGTGGATAATAAGCTTGAAGCAGTTCTAAACAGGATGGAAATTTATAACTGGATTATATTTACAAGTGTAAATGGTGTTGATATTTTCTTTAAACAGCTTGGTCAGTTAAAGTTTGATATTCGTAAGCTTTTTGGATTAAAAATTGCTGTTGTGGGCTCTGCTACAGAAAAAGCATTAAATTCAAAAGGCCTGTATGCTGATTATATTCCTGAGAAATATTCCACCAACGATTTATTGTTGGGTTTGCTCAAAAAAATAGACAGCAGCGACAGAATACTAATTATTGATTCAGCACTCTCAAGACCTGAATTAACTGAAGGGTTAAAAAAATCCGGTATTGCTTTTGATGAAATTGCTGTTTATTCAACTGAGCCCAATAAAGATATAGAGAGTAGAATGGATATTTTTGAACCTGAGCTGGAGAGGGCAGATTATATAACTTTCACTAGTCCTTCTGCAGTAAAGGCTTTTGTGGATATAATGGGAAAGGATAGAGTGAAGAACTTATCATCAGCCGTCATATGCATAGGACCAGTAACTGCCAATGCAGCCAAACAGGAAGGTATGTCTGTAACAGCAGTTGCTGACCAATATAATACAGAAGGAATAATAGAAAAAATCATAGAAAAAAACATAGAATAAGTATAGAACTGAACATTAATGCCACTAAATATCATAGGATGATAGAATATCAATATAGGATGATAGAATATCAATAAAATAAGTAAAATACTTTATTTTTATTATTTTAAAACTTTCATTAAAATTAAGGTTCCGGAGGTAGACTATGGATTTAATAAAGAGACCAAGGAGACTCAGAGCAAGTGCCGGACTGAGAAAACTTGTCAGAGAAATAACTGTTGGTATTGAGGATTTCATATATCCTTTGTTTGTTGTGGAAGGTACAGGAATCGAAAGGGAAATTCCTTCAATGCCGGGAATATATCATTATTCAGTGGACAGGCTCCTTTTTCAGCTGGAAAAAGTTCAGCTGGCAGGAATTCCTGGTGTTCTTTTGTTTGGGGTACCTGATGAAAAGGATGAGGTTGGATCCGGAGCCTTTCATAGTGACGGGATTGTACAGAGAGCTTTAAAAGCAGCAAAACAGCAGTTCCCTGACCTGGTTTTGTCAGCAGATTTGTGTCTTTGTGAATATACCAGTCATGGACATTGCGGGATTATTCATAACAACAAAATAGATAATGATATGACGCTGGAGATTTTATCAAAAGCAGCTGTCAGTTTGGCTGAAGCAGGTGCCGATATAATTGCTCCTTCAGACATGATGGATGGCAGAGTTGGTGCCATAAGAAAAGCCCTTGACAGTAATTCTTTTTCAGATACAGCTATTATGGCTTACAGCGCCAAATATGCCTCTTCCTTTTACGGGCCATTCCGGGACGCAGCAGGTTCAGCCCCTTCCTTTGGGGACAGGAAAACTTATCAGATGGATTACCATGGCAGTAAGGAAGCCATGAAGGAAATAGAGCTTGATATAAGTGAGGGCGCAGATATTGTAATGGTAAAGCCTGCTCTTGCATATCTGGATATTATTCATGAAGCTTCGTCAAGATTTGACTATCCACTGGCCGCCTATAATGTAAGCGGTGAATATTGCATGATCAAGGCAGCTGCACAGAAAGGCTGGATAGATGAAAAAAACGCAGCTATTGAGTCCCTGACTGCAATAAAGAGAGCAGGAGCTGATATAATTATCAGTTACTTTGCAATGGATGCGGCAAAGTGGTTGAAAGGGAATGGATAAATATTAAAATACAGGTCATTTCTATTTGGTGATATTACAATTATATGCTTATTTTATATAGCTCAAATAAAACATTATGAAAATAATAATATAAAGTTGAAGCAGTAAAATTAGATATATATACTTAATATACATAGGAGAAGTAGCGGAATGAAGAGTATTAAATCCCACGAAGTATTTGAAAAAGCCTGTCAATATATGCCTGGAGGAGTAAACAGCCCAGTACGGGCTTTTAAATCGGTAGAAATGAAGCCTCCGGTGATAAAAAGAGGACAGGGCTCAAGGATTTTTGACATTGATGGTAATGAATATATTGATTATGTCTGCTCCTGGGGGCCAATGATTTTGGGGCATGCGCATCCAGAAGTTATTGCAGCAGTAATGGAAGCAGCCCAGAACGGAACCAGCTTCGGGGCACCCACTGAAAATGAACTGATACTGGCAGAACTAATATGTGAGGCCATTCCATCAGTAGAAATGCTGAGACTGGTTAATTCAGGGACAGAGGCTGCCATGAGTGCCCTAAGGGTTGCCAGAGGTTATACCGGAAGGGATTTAATTGTTAAATTTGAGGGATGTTACCATGGACATAGTGACGGGCTTCTGGTAAAAGCCGGCTCGGGCGCTTTAACCTCCGGAGTACCGGACAGTTCAGGTGTTCCTTACGATTATTCAAAAAACACAATAGTAGCAGCGTATAATGATACCGAAGGCTTACAGGAGATTTTTAAGAAATATGGTGAAAAAATTGCAGCAGTTATTATAGAACCCATTGCAGCCAACATGGGACTTGTCCTTCCTGACATTGACTTCCTTAAGCAGCTGCGGGAGCTTACTGAAAAATATCAAGGACTTTTAATTTTTGATGAAGTTATTACAGGCTTCAGGGTATCCTATGGAGGAGCACAGGAATTGTATGGTATAAAGCCTGACTTAACTGTATTGGGAAAGATAATAGGCGGAGGAATGCCTGTAGGAGCATACGGTGGGAAAAGAGAGATAATGGAGAAGGTAGCTCCTTTAGGACCCGTATACCAGGCAGGAACCCTGTCAGGAAATCCCGTTGCAGTAGCGGCTGGTATCAGCACATTGAAAACAATTAAGCAAACAAAAGATTTTTATAATCGTTTGGATTACCTGGGAAAATCCCTGGAGGATGCCTATTATGAAATGGCAGTAAAGTATAATATCAATTTAAAAATAAATAGAGTAGGCTCATTATTAAGTGTATTTTTTACTGATAAGGATGTCATTGATTATAACTGCGCAGTAAGCTGTGATCTGGGCATATTCAAAAAGTATTTTGCTGCTATGCTTAATAAGGGTATTTATATTGCTCCATCACAGTTTGAAGCGTTATTTGTTTCATATGCGCATAGTGAGAAGGATATTGCTGAAACAAAGGCAGCCATTGAGTATGCTTTTTCGGTTCTAGTCTGATACTGAAAGTAACCGATATATGACATGTATTGGTCCTTACAGGAATAAAATATATTGAAAACTTCAAGCACACCATGAGGGGCTTCGAATGATCAATATATTTATATCCTGCAGCAGTAAGGATCATGTTTTCATTAAAACTGTAATTGATAATATGACTGATTTAACTGATAAATACAACTTGATATATTTCATGCAGCCATATAATGTTGATACACCTATGGAGCTCATATTAAACAGGTTAGGTGAAGCAGACCTTTTTATTGTTTTTATATCAAATAATTCTCTTGATAGTATTTTTGTTAAGGCAGAAATGGAAGAAGCTGTTAGACTGTCCAGGCTTGGCGTGATAAAAGACATCTGCTCAATTATAATAGATCCCGAGATCATAGCAGCTCAGGATTACAGAATACCAGAGTACTTTTTGAATAGCAGGATATTTTACACTCAATCTCCTTTCATGGCAATAGAGCTGATTAAGGACTTTATTTTTAGCTATTAAAGGAGGAGAATCATGGAAAATAATAGCGGTATTAATGCTGAGAATTACCTGGAGGAATATCTGGCTTATTACGATGAGAAGTCAATAAAAAATAAAAAGAGATACACTTGTCTGGTTTTACTGGACATCATTATATCAGCAATGATTCCCTTTGCTGCTTTATTTATTGATATTTTTGCTCCGGCTAAGTACATAGTAGCACTGATGGGGTCTTGTATAACCATAGTCACTGCTTTAAATACCACATTTGGTTACCACAAACTTTGGATAGAATACCGTACTGTAGCCGAGGCATTAAAACATCAGAAGGCTCTTTATATTAATAACTGTAATCCTTATAACGGTGATAACAAAAATGAACTCTTGCTGTTCATGGTAAATTCCATTCTGGAAAAGGAAAACAGGAACTGGAAGAGTATTGAATTAAGCCTGGTAAAGTCTTCCAAAAACTGAAATAATTTATTTTATATTATTTATATCTATCGGTTTTCTTTATCAGATTTACAAATATTATATTTTTACAGGAGAATAGGTTTTAAAGAAGATTTCTCTTTTGCAGGGATATCGTTCACCGTTTATACCTGTTATTATATAATCACCTTTATTAATGTAGTGCTTTCCTTCAAGGGTAATAATAAATGGTACCTTTTCTGAATCCAAAGGGTTTTGATAATTGCTGGTATCCAGTCCTGCTTTGGCAGCGGTGTCAATATCATCAAAGCCATCTTCAAGACCTATTCTGTATTCAACTGCTTCAATAGGTATAGGATTTTTAATATATTTTGCCACAGTCTAGCCTCCTTGTTTTATATTATTGAACAACAAAATATAATTTATTCAAATGTCAATGTTTTGAACAAAAATACAATCTAATAAAAGCTGGTATGTAGTAATACTATAGTATGAAGAAGACCGGCACATTGCTATTGACAATTCATAGAAATATAATTTATACTAAATATGTATATATTTTAATTAAAATTTTCAAAGAAAGGAGTTGTTGTATATGTCAGTAAGAATAGTTGAGGTGACTCTTTGTTAATTTAATACTGGCTCGGTTCATAGGATTTTGCTACTATGTTCCGGTGCAGCTTCTTTCGAGCAACTGAATTGTGAATGCAATAATTGGGAATATATTGCACGCAAAGGTGGCGTGTTTTTTTATTGCCTTTTTATTGTTGGGATTCCGCAGGTGGTCGTTATCTGCGGAATTTTTTTATCTATTTTGTCCATTATGTTCATTCGATATGTAAAAGATTTTGGATTAGGAAAGTAATTTGCCCGATGTGGAATGATATTTAACAAAGAGATGACCAATACCGACTCTCAGATGTTTTTAGGAGGATTTTATATGGCAAAAAAGAAGACTACTTTTGATTATATGAAAGAAATACGTGGAAGCTGGGTTATAAATCCCAGAACAAGAATTCAGGAAAACAGTCTGAAGAACAAAAAGAAAAGAAGACAGGAAGAAAAGAAATTAATAAGGGATGATTATTGATGAATATAAAAGATTATGGTTGGAATGATTTTTTTCAGAATGAGTGGAACAGCAAGAATGTAACAGGTATGTTTCCCGGTCGTATAATTGCTGATTTCGGCCAGCAGCTTAAAGTAGTTACCGATATGGGAGAGTATATGGTTAACAGACCCATTTATAAGGGTGATGACAGCACACAGCTGGCTGTTGGTGATTGGGTTGCCCTGGAATCAATACAGGAAGCAGATACTTTTATTAGATTTGTTCTTACAAGAAGAACTAAATTTTCCAGAGCGGCAGCAGGAAAAGAGGTTAAGGAGCAAATTGTGGCAGCTAATGCTGATACCGTTTTCTTAATTCAATCCCTGAATAAAGATTTTAATATGAAGAGATTGGAACGGTATTTGATTGCTGCCTGGGACAGTGGTGCTGTGCCGGTAGTTATACTGACAAAGGCAGACTGCTGTGATAATGTTGCAGAAAAAATGAGTTTGGTCTACGACACAGCTCCAGGTGTAGAGGTACATGCAATAAGCTCGGTTACCGGTCAGGGCCTTGAGGAAATTCGTAAATATTTTCAACCTGGAAAAACCGTTGCATTACTAGGTTCATCTGGGGTAGGCAAGTCTACCCTTGTAAATACTCTGGCAGGAGAAGAAATTTTAAAAACCCAGTCAATACGTGAGGATGACAGCAGGGGAAGACATACTACAACCCATAGAGAACTTGTCCTTCTTCCGAACGGAGGCCTTATTCTTGATACTCCGGGTATGAGAACACTATCCATCTGGGATACTGATGAGGGAATGGATATTATGTTTGGAGACATAGAAGAGCTGGTTTCTCAATGTCGTTTTAATGATTGTAAGCACCAGACTGAACCTGGATGTGCTGTAAGAGAAGCTCTTGAAACAGGAAGAGTTGAAAAAAAGAGATGGGAAAGCTGGCTGAAGTTACAAAAGGAAATTGCACATATGGAAGCAAGAAAGGAAGGTAAACTAAAGCTTCAGCAAAAGCAGTGGGGACGACAGTTGTCTAAATTTCAGAGAGAATTTTCTAAAGGAAGGTATAAGAATTAGATTAAGGATTAAATGAAAGTTGAGGTGTTAATCAATGATAATTAATATTAGAAGTGAAAAAACATCTGATTACACAAATATAGCAAATGTTACATATGAGGCATTTTTGGGGTGGCATCCGGATAATCAATATGTTTCGGAGCCTGTCCTTGTAGACCTTTTAAGACATAACTCATGCTTTAATCCTGAGTTATCGCTGGTGGCTGAAATAGATAATGAAATTGCAGGTTATGCTTTGTTTTCACCGTATAAATTCATTGTCCAGGGCAATGAAGCTATGGGAGCTGTTCTTGCTCCTGTAGCGGTACATCCCAAATATCAGGGAAAAGGAATAGGGGGAAAGCTGGTTGAGGAAGGTCACAGCAGATTAAAGGAAATGGGTTACTCTTTTTCTTTATTGTGTGGACATGAGACTTATTATCCGCGTTTTGGATATAAAACCAAAATGTTCGCTGTAAATGGTACCATAGTTGATTTTATTGATGGAGAAATTAACTGTCAGCAATACAGTCTCAGGCCTGTTTCCCAGAAGGACCTTCCATGGGTAATAAACATGTGGTATGAACGACATAAAGCAGACCACCTTGCACTATTTCCGGGAGAAAACATCAGCGAATGGCATAATCATGGTATTGGAGCACGTGCCTCAATAATTGAGAAAGATAAAAGAATTATTGGATACATCAGATATGATAATTATAGCTTTAATGTAAAAGAACTGCTGGCAGATAACGAGAATGTATGTGAGATACTAAAATATCTGGCAGCTAAGAAGTACGGGAAACCTAAGGGAGAATTGAATACATTATTGTCCTATGATTATCTGTATTCCTTGCTGAAGAATGATATAAATATTGACATAAGGGATAATAGTACAACACATACGGCATTTATGATAAAGGTTCTTAAGGAAGATACCATAATAGACGATTATTGCAGAAAAGTAGAAAATAGCATTGTAAAGCCCGGTATAGTTGTATTTCCGCCTATGTTTGATATCGATGATGGGAGAGATGATTAGTGAATATTAATAATAAAATGAATAATAAAATAAATAATAAAATAATTAATAATGAAATATTGGATACAATAAAAAAGTATACATATAAACCGGAAGCCTTTGCTTACGGTGAAGAACACTTCTGGGATGACCCGCATATTTCAAAACAAATGCTGGAAGCCCACCTTAGCCAGCAGCATGATGCAGCCAGCCGTAGAATATCCACCATTGATCAGACTGTTGATCACCTGATAAAAGCTGGCCTGCTAAAGCCCGGAATGAAGCTTCTTGATCTGGGATGTGGCCCGGGATTATATGCAAAAAGATTTGCTGAAGCAGGTTTGGAGGTTGTGGGCCTGGATATTTCACAGAATTCTATCGAGTATGCCAAAGCAGCAGCAAGTAAAGCAAATATGTCTATCGATTATAAATGTATGAATTTTTTTGATATGGATTTTAACAACCAGTTTGATGCTGTAATTCAGGTGTACGGCGAGCTTTGTACTTTTTCAGACGTTTCATTGAATAAGCTGCTTCAAAGCATTAGAAAAGCCTTAAAAAAAGATGGAAAATTTATTTTTGATGTATCCACTCGAAATTTAAGAAAAAAGGAAAAAAACAGGAACAATTGGTATTACAGTTTTGGTGGTTTTTGGAGACCTAAAGATCATCTTGTTCTTGAAATGGGTTTTGATTATCCTGAACAGGATTTATGGCTGGATCAATATATAGTAGTTGATGAAAGTGGTATTTCGGTATACAGAAACTGGTTTCATGACTATTCGCTTGAAACTATAACCGAAGTACTTAATAAAAATGGATTTGAAGTCAATGAAGTATGGAATGATCTTACAGGCAGCGAATACAACGAGGGTGGAGACTGGATTGCAATAGCGGCGTCTCTTGGAACATAATTGAAATAATGTTATAATCAATTTTAATATACTACATATGAATTATTCGATATATGAAGATTCAGTATCAATGATTCAGGTTATAATGAGTATTAAAGTTATTACAGTTTCAAATCAGCTAATTCGGCTTGGGGGGCTTATATGATATTATCAGGTAAAGAAATTCAAAACAGACTGGGAAAGGATATATTTATTGAACCCTTTAACCCAGCCCAGTTAAATCCTAATAGCTATAACTTAAAGCTATATAACGAATTACTGGTGTATGAAGATACAATCCTGGATATGAAGAAGGAGCAGAGGGTAAAAAAGCTTACAATTCCTGAAAATGGGTTGATACTTGAGCCTAACAGACTATATCTTGGCAGGACAAAGGAATACACAAGAACAGAAAAATACGTTCCCATGCTTGAGGGCAGGTCATCTATAGGGCGGCTCGGACTTTTTATTCATGTAACTGCAGGCTTTGGTGATGTTGGATTCTCCGGCTATTGGACACTTGAAATACATTGTATTCAACCTATTAAAATTTATCCTGATATTGAAATATGCCAGATATACTATCATACTATTGAAGGTGATTATGAAAAGTACAATAGCGGAAAATATCAAAATAACACCGGTATTCAGCCAAGCCTTTTGTACAAGGATTTTGAAAAAAGACTTTAGGATTTTGAAAAAAGACTTTAGGATTTTGAAAAAAGACTTTAGGATTTTGAAAAAGTGGTTTAGTATTTAAAAAAGGACTTTAAGTCTTGGAAAAAAGAACGTACGGGTTTTGAAAACTTTATTGCTTAAAAATAGCTGATTCAAAAAAAATATCTTTACAGGAAGAAAAAGACTATGTTATAATATTTGTCGTATGTAATACGGATGGTCCTCTGCACAAGGTTTTATATGATGCACGAACATCTAGGAGAGGAAGGAGGAATTTGAAGATGGATATATTGAAGTCAATTGAAAATGAACAGATAAGAACTGACCTTCCTAAATTGGAAATTGGTGATTTTATTAAGGTTCATGCAAAGATTAAAGAAGGAAACAGGGAAAGAATCCAGGTATTTGAAGGTACTGTTATAGCAAAAAAAGGTTCCGGATTGAAAGAAACCTTTACTGTAAGAAGAGTATCTTACGGTGTTGGTGTTGAAAGAATATTCCCTGTTAACTCACCAAGAATCGATCATATCGATGTAGTTAGAAAAGGTGATGTTAGAAGAGCTAAGCTTTATTACTTGCGTGATAGAGTTGGTAAGGCCGCAAAGGTTAAAGAAAAACTCGACACTAAATAATTTTATGTGTTCTTTATGGACACACAGCAAAAAACCTAGGGATAATACCCTAGGTTTTTAGTTTCTTTATCACATATTTTATTAGTATACTTAATAAATTTCCTGTAAAATTTTATATAAATGTAATTTGTATAATTGGGTGTTTTTTTATATAATAGAAACGATTTGATAGTTCAGATTTTAATGAAGTCTACGAGGTGTTGTACCAATGGATAATCAAAAATATGATAATAATGAAAAAATGAATATAGAATTTAGGGATAAGCCTTCAGCTGATAATAAGGAGAAAAATAAAAAAGAACCCAAAAAAAAGAATTCTATCGGCAGAGAAATTTTTGAATGGTGTCTTGTTATTGTAGCAGCAGTTTTAATTTCCATGCTGATTAAGGCTTTTATTTTTTCAACTTACAAAGTGGATCAGGTATCAATGGAAAACACTTTGATAGCAGGGCATAATGTCATTGTATATAAAACAGGGTATTTTTTCAATGAACCCGAGCATGGAGACATTATTGTTTTTATGCATGAGGAAGGCAAGTTCAAGAGTATTTTCAAATATTTACCTATAAAGAATCCAGGTGAAGTAGACTATATAAAAAGAGTAATAGGACTCCCGGGAGATCAGATTGATATCCGGGATGGATATGTTTACAGGAAGAACGCAGGAGAAGATGAGTTTGTGAAGCTTCAAGAGCCTTATGTTAAATTACAGGGAGCAACAGTTTCCCACGGTATGGAGCTTCCATATACTGTCCCTGAGGATAAAATTTTTGTAATGGGTGATAATAGGGAAAAAAGTATGGATTCAAGACAGATTGGTCCGGTAGATATGGATGCTGTAATAGGAAAAGCAGTGCTCAGGATTTGGCCATTTTCTGAATTCGGCGGTTTAGATTAATATAAAATTTATTGGATCAAAAATTATTAAATAATAATTATAGTTAATTTTATTATCATTAAATATTTATATTTTTATCAGGATCATTTAATTAATATCATATCGTTATACATTTTTTTTGTATAAATTACAAAATGAAAATATCAATATAAAATATGAAGGAGAAGTAAATGAATATTCAATGGTTTCCGGGACATATGGCAAAGACCAGAAGGCTTATTGCCGAAAATCTCAAGCTGGTTGATGTTGTAATTGAACTGCTGGATGCAAGAATTCCTTTCAGCAGCAGAAACCCTGAGATAAATTCTTTAATTAAAAATAAACCCAGACTTGTGGCTTTTAATAAATCCGACCTTGCTGACGAACAGATATCCAGACAGTGGGTTCAATGGTATGCTGAGCAGGGAATAAAATGTATTTTAATAAACTCAATAAATGGTAAGGGGCTTAATGAGGTTAAAGCCAGGGCCAGAGAGCTTATGGCTGAAAAGATTGAAAGAGACAGAGCCAAGGGTAAGCTCTTCACACCTGTAAGAACAATGGTGGTTGGTATTCCCAATGTCGGTAAATCCTCCTTTATTAATAAAATAGTAGGACGAGCGACGGCTGTAACTGGAGACAGGCCTGGAGTAACGAGGGGAAAACAGTGGATCAGAATTAATTCTGAAATAGAACTACTGGATACCCCTGGCATTTTGTGGCCGAAGTTTGAAGACCAGGAAGTGGGTATGAATCTTGCTTTTACAGGTGCCATTAAAGATGACATAATGGATATAAGTCAGTTGGCCATGGAGCTGCTTGTGAGGCTTTCAAGAACCTACCCCAATGAACTGTGCTCCAGGTTCAAGCTGGACCCAGACATATTAAAGGATATTGAACCACTTGAGCTTCTGGAAACCGTGGCCAGAAAAAGAGGATGTATTGTCTCAAAGGGTCAAATAGACTATTCCAGAATTTCCGCTATTGTTCTGGATGAATTCCGGGGAGGAAAAATCGGAAGAATAACCCTTGAAAAGCCAGGAGACAGGGAGGAAACAGATTCCTCCAAAGCCAATGAGATAAAAGAATAACTTTATATAAAAATACGCTAATCTATAAAATATATCTCATAACAGTGTGAATAGGTATATATTTTATGGTATTAATTATTAATAGGATTTCAAAAAGGAAAAGCAACGGGAGCTGATTATGCATAATCAGCTCCGTTTAAATTGCTTACACATGTATTTAAACCAATTTTATTTCTTTTGCTTAATAAATTTGTCTACTTGTTTCTGCATCTCTGCTATAACTGTTTTCAAACCGGCTCTATTCATTTCCGAGTTCATTTTAGATAGAGTACTGGTTGGATCATCCTTACCGATTACGAGACCATTAAGGTACTTTCTTTCAATTTCATATATTTTTGCTAACTGTATCTTTATTGGATTGATATTTACTTCAAACCCCAACAAAGGGGAGGGGACGGCATTATTAACATATTCTTCGTATCCTTCCCAGACGTTGGAATTTATTCCGGATGGAAGGTAAGTAATTAATTGATTACCAAACAGCCATGAAGTCGCCGGGTTATAGTATTCCAGTCCATCATCAAGTATATTGATTTGATTATCTCCTATTTTTTCATAGTGATATCCTTCAATACCGAAATTAATCAAATTTGACAGATATTCATCAGTGTTGACCAGATCCAAAAGCATCAAAGCTCTTTCCGGGTACTTTGAATTGGCTGATATAGCATGCATTGCAGAGGTTACACTGCTGGTAGTTAAGGCTGCTTTCCCAAGCCGAATGGGAATAAAATCATAACCGGTGGATATCCGTACACTATCACTGGTGAAGACAGATAGTGATGAATACATGGCAAAAGTATTACCGATACTTTTATCAAAGAAGTAAATGTCAGGTGCAGATATCTTCGGAATATAACCAGCCTTATACCATTTGTTTAAAAGAGAAAACAAATCTTTTGCTTCACTTGTCTCATATTCATTTACCACTTCGGTACTTTTTCCATCACGCAAAACTGCTCCAGGGTTATAATCTATTAGTCTGTCATAATTAAGTATGTTTACTACATTATTTTGACCGTATTCATCATAAGGATAAAATCCAATCACCTTTTTGTCTCTGGATTTAATGGTTTTTAATATTGGCTCTAAATCCTTGAGTTGCTTAATTTTGGATATATCTACATTATATTTTTTAACGAGCTCTTCATTTAGAAGGATACCATAATCTTCTATAATTGATGAGTTATAAACTGGTAAAGCGTATATTCTTCCGTTGACTTCAGCACCTCTTAATATATTATTACCAAGTAATTTTTTGGTTTCTGGTGCATATGTATCCAATAAATCAGTGATATCTTTATAATATGATTTTAATGCATTTTCTCTGTAATTTACCGTCCAGTAAGATGTAAAATTAATATCAAAGGGTACTCCCGCAGACATGAAGACTGATAAATGTTCTTCAAAATCATCTCCCCACATATACGTCTTTAACTCAAGGGTTGCATTAATTTTGTCTTTAAGATAATCATTTATCAACTCATGGACAATATCAATATCTTTCTGATCTCCATTACCAATAACAATCCATTTGAGTTTAACGGGTTTTGAAATATCAATTTCAGTATTTGCTCTGACCTGTAAGCGGTTTCCAAAAGGAAAGGTTAAAATTATCAATACAGAAAGTAGAAATGCCAATTTTCTCATAGTATTCATTTTATTTAGAACTCTAAACATGGAGAAAAAACCTCCTGATGCCAAAAAATAATTATTAAATACAATTATAACATAAGTGTTTAATTTTACCGTATAATTTGTAATAATTCGATCGAAAACAATTTTTTGTAACACTAGCCAAAGCTATAATTCTGTAGTAAAGTTATAAATGTTACATAAAAGTTTCTGAGACGATATAAAACCGGGGTGACGAAACATGGGAAAAATAACCCTCAAACAGATACAGGACCAGGTTCAGAATAAATCCATAGATGAAGCAATAGAGTATTTATTGTCTTATCAGAATCAAGGTACTGGAGTTGTAAAATTGCTGGAGAAATATTACAAACTAAAGGAAAAGAAGCAAGCAGAAAAAGAACGATTGGAGAAAATGCTATGTTTCGAGAAACAAGCCCGTGAGGAAGGCTACAGATATATTGCCGGAGTTGATGAAGCAGGCAGAGGGCCTCTGGCAGGACCGGTGGTTGCAGCTGCTGTTATTTTTCAGGAAGGTGTTACAATTGAAGGTGTAAACGATTCAAAAAAACTCAGTGAATCCCGGAGAGAAGCTTTATTTGATGAAATAAAGAATAAAGCTCTGGCTTATAGTATACATGCCATTGACGAAAAATACATTGATGAAGTAAATATTCTGAATGCTACTAAAATGGCTATGACTAAAGCTATTGAACAGCTTAAGCCCAATGCAGACTGTATACTTCTTGATGCCGTCGAACTGGAAGGAGTTACTGCCAGACAGGTTCCCATCATAAAAGGAGACAGCCTTAGTTTTTCAATTGCTGCTGCTTCAATTCTTGCAAAGGTAACCAGAGACAGGATTTTAGTTGAGTACGATAAGCAGTATCCCCAATACGGCTTTGCTATACATAAAGGCTATGCAACACCTCAGCATATTTCAGCTATTAAAAAATTCGGACTTTGTCCGATACATAGATTAAGCTTTGTAAAAAATTTTATTTAGTTGGGGTGATGTTTTGAAAATCGATATTGGTGTTGCACCAGCAGCAGTTGGCACAACATATACCAGCACGGATATAATGAGCAAATTGAAGCCGGGTGATAACGTCAGAGCCCAGATTCTTGAAAATTCGGGAAACCAATTAAAATTAAAGTTCCCTGATGGTACGGTGGTATCTGCAACTGCTGCATCGACCATCGACGCGGCAGAAGGAGAATTTGCAAATCTTACATTCAAAGGTATTCTGAATGACAAACCAGCTTTTGAGGTTGCTGAAAAGAATGCTTTCTCTCAACCAGATAAAGCATCTGATAACATAAGGAGCACTCTTGCCTCTCTAAAGCTGCCCGTCACTGAGGAAAATATTCAGATAGCCAAGGCGTTAATTGATCGAAATGTGCAGGTAACCGCTGAAAATATGGCTAAAATGACCCAGCTTATAAAAGAAAATGCAGGTTTGAAACCTGATGCTGCCGCTTTTATTATAGCTTCAAAAATGACAGAGGATACCAATAGCATTCAGAAGCTCCAGACTCTTCTTTCAGGGAGATTGAAGATAGGCAACGATATTTCTGAACTTATAAAGCTGTTAGATTCATTGGGGCAGAATAACAGCAGCTCAGTATCTTCCCCTTTTAGTTTAAATAATACAAATTCTCAGGTTATTAACCAGCTAGTCGCAAAGGTAATTGAACAGCTGACTAACAAAGGGATATTTAAAATTGATACCGCTAGCAACGGGAAGCTTTCAGAAAATGCAGAAAGCTTAGTCAAGGACGGACAGGCTGATATGCCAAATTCTGCTAACTCAACCAATTCTGTTTCAAACGGTAAAGTGAACTCCCAGGAAGCTGCAGTTCAAGGTAAAATTCGCGAGGCCAATATATTAAATTCAACTGCAGATAAAAGCACTCAAGTAAATGCTTCAGCTAATTCTCAGGGAAACTCTGCCGAAGCAAAGATTACAAATGCAGTTAACACGGCTAATGAAAATAATATCGAAGGCAATTTAAAGGCCGCTGCAAATGCTGATAGCAGTACCGGTGCCAATAATAATGTCAAAGTAAATGCAGATAGTAATGCTTACACCAATATTAATGGAAAAAACGTCGAGAAGAGCAATGCAGATATAGGAATCAATATTCAGCAAAACACTGATTCTGATAAGGCTCAGGGAGCAAGATTAATTAATTCCAATATTCTTGACAGTTCTATAGTTTTGGATCAAGGCAAAGCTTCTGAGAAGCTGATGAGTTTTCTGAGAGGCCAGGAAATCCCCGGCAAGTCCGACCTGCACCTATTAAACGCATTTACAAAGGAATTGCATTCCCTGATAGATTCAGGTCGTCTTACGGGAGAAGAACTGTCGGCAGCAAAGCAGCTTGCCGGGGGAGAAAAACTCTTTGCAGCTGCTGTAAACAGCATTAAGGACCTGTTTATCAAAATTGATGAAAAAGGTGAATCATTTAATCCTGTTAAGCTTTATAAAGACATTGATGATGCCATACAGGTTATGAAAAGTACTGTACAGCAGCTGCCCCAGGGTATACGTGAAGCTGCCGCAACAATAGTGAATAATCTGGACAGTAATGTAAACTTCATTAATCAGTTGAACAATTTCAGCTCCTATGTGCAGCTTCCGTTAAGCATATTTAACAAAAATACAACAGGAGAGCTGTATATGCTTAAGAGGGGGCCCAGGTCTAAAAAGCTTGATCCATCAAACATGACTGTGCTTATATCTCTGGATAGTAACAATATCGGCAGGATTGATACACTGTTAAGTATAGATAAAAGGAATATCAGTACTAACTTCAGAGTTGAAAACAGTGATATATTTCCCATATTGAAGGAGCATCACAAGGAGTTGTACAACAGTCTTATAGAAAAAGGTTTCAGACTTGTGGACTTTACATACAGACTTATGGAGGAGCCCTTAAATATAGTTAATTTTGAAGCAGAAGCAAAAAAGGAATTTATTAAAAGCTCAAATAATATTGATATTATTATATAATCAATAAAATCAATAAAATCAATAAAATCATTACTCCTAAAGTATAAAGTAACTAAAGGCAGGTGAAATTTTTTTGGATAACAATAAACGACACAGAAAAGAAATAAAACACGCAACAGCTCTTCAGTACTCACCTGAAACAGATGCTGCACCAAAAGTAATTGCTACAGGCCAGGGAATTGTTGCCGAAAAAATTATTGAAAAGGCTAAAGAAGCAGATGTACCTGTCTATCAAAATCCAAATCTTGCCCAGACTCTATCTGCACTTGGAATTGGAGATCAGATACCGCCGGAAGTCTATGATGTTGTTGCTGAAATACTTGTTTTTATTGGGAGTGTTGATAAAAGCTACGGAGAACGCCTCATATAATCTCCTTTACTGTCCTTACATTGAATTTTGGTAATGATTTCAAAAACATTAGGATCTGTTTTCTGCTATATGGCATAACACGTCAAGGGCATTTTCAGTATAAATTTAGTAAGAACTTAGCACTAACAGCGTTAATTTTAAGTGCCTATGATACTTATATAAAATTAAATCAAATAAAGTATCGAAGACACTTTGCAGTATCAAATCAACTATAATGTCGGGCCAATTGCATGGTCAATTCAACTTAAGAATAAAAGGTTTATGTATTTATAGGTAAACGCACACTGCACATAGACGGGGGTTAATGTGACTGATTTAAATAAAAGAAGGCTGGGGGCTGACGGTGAAGAGAAAGCAGTACGGTATCTCCTAAGTAAAAATTACGAAATACTAAAAACAAATTTCAGGGTAGGCCGTTTGGGTGAAATAGATATAATTGCAAGGATTGGAGAATATATTTGTTTTATAGAGGTTAAGACCAGGCGGTACTTGAATTATGGTACTCCCGGCGAGGCAGTAACAGCTTTGAAGCAAAAGAAAATTAAGCAGCTTGCTTCTGTATATTTGTCAAAAACATCTAATGTAAATCAAAAAATACGCTTTGATGTTATTGAAGTTTTCCTGTCACAACAGAAAAATTCCATTAATGAAACAGAGAGTATAAATCATATAACAAATGCATTTTAGCGATGCATTTTTTCTTATTTAAAAAGGAGGAGACAGGTATATGCTGATAGTAGATGCCCATTGTGACACAATTACAACAATAATGGAAAGAGGTGAGGAACTCCGAAAAAACAATTGCCACGTTGATATACACAGACTAAAAGAATATAAAAATTATGTTCAATTTTTTGCAGCCTTTATTTCACCTGAACATGCACAAATGGGAGCATTAAAAAGAACTTTAAGCATTATCGACAGACTTTATCATGAAATTGAAATTAATAAAGATGATATATCGTTATGTTGTAATTACAACGAAATTATTAACTGCATACAAAGTGGAAAAATAGCAGCAGTACTGACCATCGAAGGTGGAGAAGCTCTTGAGGGCAGCATATCCTCTCTGAGAATGCTTTACCGGCTGGGAGTCAGAGCCATGACCCTTACATGGAATTACAGAAACCACATTGCAGATGGAGTAATTGACGGAGTATCAGGCGGCGGACTTACGCCCTTTGGCCGGGAAGTGATTAGCGAAATGAACCAACTTGGTATGCTGATAGATGTATCACATATATCTGAACCTGGCTTTTGGGATGTTCTGAAATTATCAAAAAAACCTATAATAGCTTCCCATTCAAATGCAAAGAGACTTTGTGACCACGCCAGGAATCTTACAGATGAACAATTACTGGCGCTGAAAAAGAACGGCGGTGTTACAGGAATTAATCTATATCCTGTTTTTCTAAATAACAGCGGGAAAGCTTCCATAAAGGATGTCATGCTGCATATTGAACATATACTTGCCCTGACAGGGGAAGATACTCTTGGGTTTGGAGCTGATTTTGACGGAATAGAATCAACACCTGAAGGACTGGATGGAGCAGAATGCTATTCAAAAATTATTAATGAAATGCTCCGGCTTAACTATAGTGAATCACTTGTCAGAAAAATTGCAGGTGAAAACTTCATGAGGGTAATTAGGGAAGTGTTATAAAACTTAGATAATTTTTAAATACTTATTTTATAAGTTGTTGACAATAATTTAAATTTCTATTATTGTCATTTTTTTTTGATTTAATTACTGCAGTTTGATATAATGTTTCTTGCATAATAAATGTTCAATATATTATTTTTTTATATGCACAATATTTTTTTGAAATAACTGGACAATAAACTTGCAAACGACCATAATATGTATTAGAATTAGTTAAGATTATCACTGTATTAGAGAGGAGAAAATAATGAGCTTTTACAGTAATTTATCAAAAAATGAACTTCTAAGTGAAATAGACAAACTTGAAAAAAGATATAATGCATTTAAAGAACAGAATTTGAAGCTTGATATGACAAGGGGTAAGCCATGTTCAGAGCAGCTTGATATGAGTATGGAAATACTTGATATTCCTTCAAAGGAACTTCGTAAGGCTGCTGACGGAACAGATACCTTTAATTATGGTATCCTGGATGGACTTCCTGAAGCTAAGGCTCTTTTTGCAGAAATGTTGGAAGTGGATAAAAGTGAGATAATCATTGGAGGAAATTCCAGCCTCAACCTGATGTACGATACCATCGCAAGAGCTATGTCCCTTGGCATTCTTGGCAGTACTCCATGGTCAAAGCTTGACAAGGTTAAGTTCCTGTGTCCAAGCCCAGGGTATGATCGTCATTTTGCTATATGCGAACTCTTTGGCATAGAAATGATAGTGGTCGAGATGAAACAGGACGGTCCTGATATGGACGTTGTTGAAAGACTTGTGGCTGATGATGAAAGCATTAAAGGTATGTGGTGTGTGCCTAAGTACAGTAATCCTGACGGAATAACCTATTCGGATGAAGTTGTTGACAGAATTGCTGCATTAAAACCAAAAGCAGCAGATTTCAGAGTATTCTGGGATAACGCTTATTGTGTACATCATCTGTCTGACAAGCCTGATAAATTGAAAAATATTCTGACAGCCTGTAAGGCAAATGGAAATGATAATTTAGTTTATATTTTCAGCTCAACATCTAAAATCACTTTCCCTGGAGCAGGGGTAGCCATGATGGCAGCCAGCGTTGAAAACCTTAATGGAATCAGGAAGAGCATGGCAATACAGACAATTGGACATGACAAGATAAATCAATTAAGACATGTTAAGTATTTTAAGAATCTTGACGGTATCAATGCCCATATGAAGAAGCATGCCAATATTCTGAAGCCGAAATTTGATATTGTTCTTCAAATTCTTGAAGAAGAACTGGGCGGAAAGGGTATCGCTTCCTGGAATAAACCTAACGGAGGATATTTTGTCAGTCTGAACACTCTTGACAACTGTGCTAAAGAAGTTGAAAAACTATCCCTGGAAGCAGGTGTGGTACTGACAAAAGCTGGAGCTACCTTCCCCTATGGAAAGGACCCAAGAGACAGAAATATAAGAATTGCTCCAACTCTGCCACCTGTTGAAGAACTTAAAAAGGCAATAGAAATTTTATCTATAAGCGTACAGCTGGTTTCAGCACGAAAAGCACTTAGTAATATGTAATTAGCTCTAATTATAAAGATATCAGAATGAAGTAATAATAATTTTATTTCAATAAAATATTTATTATTTTATTGAAATATCTTGAAGGAATAAAAGAATAAGAATATAATTTTACATGGATTTAGAAGGTAGAGGTAGGAGCTTACTTTATAACTGCTTATACGTTCTAATATTCATAAATGTCTAAAGCGGGATTATATCCCGCACTTTTTTTACATTAGCAAAATCCGAACATTATTAAAATATAAGATGCAAATATTCGGATTTTGTTGTATAATATTTACGAGTATTGTTAAAGCTTGCCTATGGTTTTATTGGCAGGTTAAAAAATAATGAATGAGGTAACTAGATATGAAAAATGTTTATGAAAGTCCGTTTAATGCAAGATATGCCAGCAGTGAAATGCAGCAGCTGTTTTCACCTGATATGAAATTTAAAACCTGGAGAAGACTATGGATTGCCCTTGCTGAGGCTGAAAAAGAACTTGGTCTGAATATTACGGACGCTCAGATTGAACAACTGAAAAGCATGAAGGATAATATCAATTATGAAGTAGCAGAACAGTATGAAAAACAGTTCAGACATGATGTTATGGCCCATGTTCATGCTTATGGAGAGCAATGTCCGGATGCCAAAGCCATTATTCACCTGGGAGCTACCTCCTGCTATGTTGGAGACAATACAGATATTATAATTATGACAGAGGCATTAAAGCTTATTAAGAATAAATTGCTTGTTTTAATAAAGAAACTTTCTGACTTTGCACTTGAATATAAGGATATGCCAACACTGGGATTTACACATTTTCAGCCAGCACAGCTTGTGACTGTTGGTAAGAGAGCTACTCTCTGGATACAGGAGCTGCTCATGGATCTGGAAGATCTTGAACATACAATTGATAACATGAAGCTTTTAGGCTCCAAAGGAACAACCGGTACTCAAGCCAGCTTCTTAAACCTATTTGACGGTGACCATGAAAAGGTCAAAAAACTCGAGCAGCTTATTGCCGAAAAAGTTGGCTTTAAAAAGGTTTTTGCTGTATCAGGGCAAACTTATCCCAGAAAACTGGACAGCAGAGTATTAAATGTACTCAGCGGTATAGCACAGAGTGCATACAAATTCAGTAATGATATGAGACTACTTCAGAGCATGAAGGAGATGGAGGAGCCTTTTGAAGAAAAACAGATTGGTTCTTCCGCTATGGCTTATAAAAGAAATCCAATGAGATGTGAGAGGATTTCGTCACTGGCTCGCTATGTGATTGTAAATGCGTTAAATCCGGCAATTACTGCTTCCACACAGTGGTTTGAAAGAACCCTGGATGATTCTGCCAACAAGAGAATAGCAATTCCTGAAGCCTTCCTGGCAGTGGATGCAATATTGAATATATATATAAATGTAGCCGGTGGGCTGGTAGTTTATCCTAAGGTTATTCAAAAACATGTAATGGATGAGCTGCCCTTCATGGCTACTGAGAATATCATGATGGAGGCTGTAAAAAACGGCGGTGACAGACAGGAGCTTCATGAACGCATCAGAAAGCATTCGATGGATGCGGGTAAACGTGTTAAGGTTGAGGGTGAATCTAATGACCTGATAGAAAGGATTGCTGCTGATCCGTTGTTTGGTATGTCTCTGGACAAAATAAAATCGGTGCTTGAGCCCAGGAACTATATTGGAAGGAGTGCAGAACAGGTAGTAGAATTTATTGAAAATGAAGTTAAGCCTGTTCTTGAAAATGCTGAAATCTCCGATATACAGGTTGAATTAAAGGTTTGATATATGAGTATTGACTGGAAATAATTAACGTAAAGTAAGCAGATATAATTCTAAGTTTGATGTAGATTAAGTAAATTTATCCGGAATATAATGTGTAATCCCTTAGACCTATTGAAGTTCAATTTAAATATTTGATATAATAAAAGATAGGATGTCAATACATCATCCTATCTTTTATTTTCCATAAAATTACATAAGAAAAGTTGTGTTGGTCTAACATTGATTAAACCAGAATGGAGAGTACATATGATAAACAAATTCAGCAGTATACCATTATACCTGCAGCTTAAAGAATTGATAATCAACAAAATTGAAAGTAATGAGTATCCTCCAAACACTCAAATTCCCTCCGAACAGGAGCTCTGTCAAATGTATGACATAAGCAGACCCACAGTCAGACAGGCTATTACTGAGCTTACAAACAGCGGCTATTTGTACAAGGAAAAGGGAAAGGGCACATTTGTATACGGGAAGAAGAATGTCGTTGATATTAAAAACTATTCGGGATTTACAGATTCAATACTGGACTGTCAGGCTCCTGCTGAGAAAAACATCATTGATATATCAACGATAGAGAGCTCTTCCTTAGAGATTCTAAACAATACATTTAATTATGTCAGAAGTATGCCTGTAGCGGTAATAACATATTTGTCATATATAAGCAATAATCAGGCCAATGAGGTTTATTCCCTAAATAAATCCTATATTCCATTAAATCTGTTCCCTGATATTATAAACCAGCTGAAAAGCGGTAAATCCTCTGTTGACATATTAAGAGGCAAGTATCCACTTATACCGGATAAAAGCAAAAGTGTTCTGGAAATTGTCTTTGCTGACAATAATGATTCACCGCTGCTGAGGGTTCAGCCTGGACAGCCTCTGATCAAGATTCAGAATATTTTATACTCCAAAAGCGGACAGGCAGTGGAGTATATTTGTTCCAAGTACAGGGCAGATAACTGCAGACTCATGTTTGAAAACAGTAAACAATGATAAGAGAGAGATAATATACAGGAAATGACAATAATAATACTAGTATAGAAGATTTAGCTAATAGTATTTGATTCTTATGTAATAATAGGTTAAAATATAGGTCGTTCGTAAATGGACATTGGTTTAGTTCGAAGGTTGTTATTTAACCGGCTTATTATCTGAACAGATTTAACCCTGAGGAGCTTACTCCTTAAGTATAACAATGATTGAAAACACCGGGAGGCAAAATGACTAAGTATCACTTTAAAAATGAAAAGAAGTATAAAACCAGAAGAACACTTGTTGTTACTACAACAGTTTTGTCAATAGTCGCCATTATTATGGCAACATATCTGCTTTTGAACGGAAATAATGTAACTGGTGCAACCAAAACGGGGGACACTGGTAAAACTTCGATATCAAGTTCCCAACATTCTCAAAGCTCAGTTAAAGAAGTAAGCGCTAATTCCTCTTCAGCACCGGTTAATTCAACATCTTCAGCTGCTAACTCTTCTGGAGCTGCTAACTCCACTGGTTCTTCAACCAATAGTACTGAATCTGATTCAAGCACAGATACTAATGGAGTTATGACAAAGGATCATGGGTATCTTCCCAAAATCGGTACAGTAAAGAAAAGTGGTAAAATGGATGAGCTAAAAAAGCTCATAACCGATTTTACCTCCAAATTACCTGGCAGATATGGTGTAACATATATCGACCTTGCTACCGGCGAAATGGTCAACGTTAATGACCAGGTTGAGTATATTGCAGCAAGTACCTCAAAGCTGCCGATAAATATGGTATTGTTTAAGGATATTGAAGCAGGGAAAGTCAAATTAGAGGACAAATTAGTGTATAAGCCGGAGGATCTTGAGTATGGTACAGGTATTATTCAAAATTCACCTTATGGTACTGAATATACCGTTCGTGAAACCTCTAAGCTCTCCATACGGAAGAGTGACAATTGTGGGGTAAACATGATAATCCGGCAGGTAGGAATTGAAAATGTTCGCCAGTATATCCTTGGACTTGGGGGAAAAATATACTATGGAAAGAGACATCGTTCCTGTCCATATGACATGGCTCTGGTTGCTCAGGATTTATATAAGCATTACCTAGAAAATGAAGAGTTATATGGAGAACTGATTAACAATCTGGAAAATACCGATTGGAGTGACCGAATAGATGCCAAGCTTCCTCCGGAGGTAAAGGTTGCACATAAAATAGGAAACCAGACAAAAACAGCAAATGATGTGGGAATTGTATTTGCAAAGCATCCATATGTTCTTTCAATAATGACAGAAGAGGTTGATTTTGGTACAGCTTGCAAAAATATTGCAACCTTATCAAAGAAAATATATGATTTTGAGGAAGCCTATGCTTCAGAAACACCAGTAAAATAAATGGCTTAAATCTAAGCCATTTTATTCTATAATTTTATAAAATAAATAGCATGTAATTTTGGAGCAAACTATACGCAGCCTATTTACAACATATTTATAAATAGGCTGTTTATTTTTCAGACAAAATGTAAAAAATCGCTGTATAATAGTTGACTATAAAAATGGAGGTAGTTAGTTCTTAATGGAGGATTTTATACTTAATTCAATACATAGCATAATTAATGGAAATCCGGTATTAACATACTTTTTTTTCTTTATATCTGGAGTTCTCCAGTTAGTTTTTCCTCCTTTTCCATCGGATGTAATAATTGTATTTGAAGGATATCTTACCACTTTAGACTCATATTTCAATTTTTTTCTTGTTTTGACAGTATCAGTGATGGGAAGTATCGTGGGGTCTATTCTGGTTTATTGGTTCGGATATAAAAAGGGGGACGAAGTTCTTAAATATAAGCTGGTGTTGAAATATATAGATGAGAAGCACATAAAAAGGTCAGAAAAGATTTTTCATAAATATGGTAAATATGGTCTGATTCTCAGCAAGTTCATTCCTGGAACAAGTTCAATAATGGTTTTGTTTTCAGGAGTATTCAAGGTCAAAAAGAGAGTATATTTTACTTATATAATAATATCTATTGTTTTACAGCAGGTTATATATCTCCTGATTGGACAGGTAATCGGTCATAATATTGAAAATATCAAAAGATTTTTTTCAATTTTCAATATAGCAGCAGTAGCAATTGTGGCAGTACTTGTCATTATGGGTTTTATAATATATAAAATAAGAAAGTCAAAGAAAAAGAAAGCTGCTTAAAGCGATTTCACATAATTTTTAATTTTTTCAAAGCTTTCGTCGCTAATAACATGCTCAATACGGCAGGCATCTTCTGAAGCGGTATCATAAGAAACTCCCAGAGCCTTAACCAGGTATGTTGTTATAAGTTCATGCCTTTCGTATACCTCGTTAGCTTTGAGCAAGCCTTTATCGGTTAAATGTATCAGACCATCTGATTCCATAATAATATAATCAGATTTTTTTAAAATACTCATGGCACGACTGATACTCGCTTTGGAATAGCCTAATTCACGAGCTATATCTATAGACCTGACATTTCCTTTTTTTTTCTGAAGTATTAATATTGTTTCTAAATAATCTTCTCCTGAAGCATGTATCATAAATTAATCACCTAATATGGTTTATTGTAGTTGCTTATATATTCCAGAAAATATTTAATGTAGTACTAAATTATCAATAATTTTGTCAAAGATTTTTATTGTTCAGTTTATTATAGTATACACCAGAAAAATAATCAATAATAGGTTATCTATACGAATTTTGGTATAATGATTGACAAAGAGTGGTTAGCCATGGTAAACTATAACCAAGTTAGTCATGGCTAACTTTGATTTTAGGTGCTAGTCATAACTAATTATTTTTTATAATATAGTTAGCATTAGCTAACGTACTTAAATACATAGTTAATTTTTTATAATATGTTGTTGGTGATATATGCGTTCATGTTTAAGTTAGTGATTTTTGGTTATAAAAAGGAGGTAATGTTATGCCGCTAACATTTGCTAAAGCCGGGGAAGAAAACTTCATAAAAAAGATTGTTGGAAAAGACGAAACAAAACGATTCCTTGAGAGTTTGGGCTTTACCGTAGGAGGAAGCGTTACAGTAATATCTGAAATGGGTGGAAATATGATTTTAAGTGTGAAAAATTCCAGAGTGGCCCTTGATAAATCAATGGCGAGCAGGATTGTAATCTAAATAGAAGGAAGGGAATAATGTGAAAACGCTAAAAGACACAAATACCGGAGAGAGTGTAACAGTTGTAAAACTCGAAGGCGAAGGTGCTACAAGAAGAAGAATAATGGACATGGGAATAACAAAAGGGTCTACTGTTGTTGTAAGAAAGGTTGCCCCTTTGGGTGATCCTCTGGAGATTACAGTCAGAGGCTATGAATTGTCATTAAGAAAAGCCGATGCTGAAAAAATTATTGTTGAGTAAAATAATTTAGAATTAATATATGATTATATATCTGTATCATTATATTTTAACTGTTCTATATATTAACTGTACTAACTGATTAATTAATCTATATATCTAATCTTTTATTTAAGTAATTATTTAAGTAATCATTAATAAAAAAGTAATTAGTTTTATTTATATAATATAGTTAGCATATGCTAACATGTGGTGGAGGTTGTAAAATGCCGGTAAAAGTAGCTCTCGCAGGGAATCCTAACTGCGGAAAAACAACTATGTTTAATGAATTAACAGGAAGTTCTCAATATGTCGGAAACTGGCCAGGTGTTACAGTTGAAAAAAAAGAGGGTAAATTAAAGGGTCGAAAAGATGTAGAAATAATAGACCTTCCTGGTATATATTCACTGTCTCCATATACTCTTGAAGAGGTTATAACCAGAAACTATCTTCTGGACGAAAAACCTGACGTAATAATAAATATTGTTGATGCATCAAATATTGAAAGAAATCTGTATTTGACTACTCAATTGGTTGAAATTGGTATTCCAACAATTATTGCACTGAACATGATGGATGTTGTGGAGAAAAACGGAGATAAGATTAATACTGCTCAGCTTTCAAAAGAATTGGGCTGTACTGTAATTGAAACATCGGCGGTAAAAGGAAAAGGGCTTAAGGAGCTTATTGCTGAAGCAGTAAAACTGGCCGAAAGTGGTAAAAAGGCTCAGGTACAGCATAAATTCAGTACAGCCATTGAAACTGCTATTAATAAGATTTCCAGTCTCATTGACGCAAAGGTAAGTGATAAATTTGAGTTGAAATGGTACTCTGTCAAGCTTTTTGAAAGGGATGAGAAAGTACTTGAAAAACTTGGACTAGAGGCTAATATAACAGAGGTAGTTAACAAAATCATAAAAGAATGTGAAGATCAAATGGATGATGATTCTGAAAGTATTATTACCAATGAAAGATATAACTATATTGGTGATGTAATAAAAAAATGCTACAAGAAAAGTAATAAGGGTATGACCACCTCGGATAAAATTGACAGAATTGTTACAAACAGATGGCTGGCTCTTCCAATTTTCTTTGGTATTTTATGGGTCATATACTACATATCAATTACATCTGTTGGAGATTTGACCATTGGTTGGGTTGAAAGCTTTTTCAGTTGGATTCAGGGTGGAGTGGAAACCGGACTTACAAACCTTGGCGCATCTGATTGGGCTTTGGATCTTGTTGTAAACGGTATAGTAGGCAGTATTTCTGCAATATTTATTTATGTTCCACAGTTGATGATATTGTTCCTTTTTATGTCTCTGCTTGAAGATAGCGGTTACATGGCAAGAGTGGCATTCATAATGGACAGAATTTTCAGAAAGTTTGGATTGTCAGGTAAATCATTTATTCCGATGCTCCTGGGAACAGGTTGTTCAATCCCTGGAATCATGGCCAGCAGAACAATTGAAAACGAAAAGGACAGAAAAATGACTATTTTGCTGACACCCTTTATTCCCTGTGGAGCTAAGCTTCCGGTGTTTGCAATGTTTATCGCTATGATGTTCCCGAATGAATCCTGGGTCGGTCCTTCGATTTACCTGATTTCAATTTGCATGGTAATTATTTCTGGAATAATTTTAAAGAGAACTAAAAGATTCGCAGGAGATCCCGCCCCATTTGTTATGGAGTTGCCAAATTACAAACTGCCAAGGTTTAAAGGTGTAGTAATTCATATGTGGGAAAAAGCCAAATCCTTTGTTAAAAAGGCAGGTACTGTTATATTTGTAGCTTGTACAGCATTGTGGTTTTTGCAGAATTTTAGTTTCAGCTTTGAATATGTTGGAGTAGACAGGATAGATGAGAGTATGCTGGCTTCTATAGGTCATGCAATTCGTTGGGTTTTCATACCTCTTGGTTTTGGTGACAGCTGGGCTCCTGTTGTTGCATCACTTACAGGACTGGTTGCAAAAGAAGTGGTTGTTGCCACATTTGCATCAGTTGGTTCTGTTATTCCTGTAACTTTCAGCCAGGTATCCGCCTTTGCATTTATGATGTTTACACTGTTTGCTGCACCATGCTTTGCTGCCATAGGTTCTATGAAGAAAGAGTTCGGAAGCTGGAAATCAACTCTCTTTGCAATATGTTATCAAACCGGTACAGCATATATTGTGGCATTTTTAGTGAATACAATTGGGAACCTCATCTTCAAGGGAACTTCTGTAGCTGAGCAAAAAGTTCTGGATATATCTCTAATGGAAGAATCTGCTGAAAATGCAGTTATAAACGGAGATATAGTTTTGATGGTGTTTGGTGCAATAATTGTTGCAGCTCTTATAATTGGTATTGTTAGCAAGATTAGAAATACAAAGAAATATGCTGAAATATCACAGTAGTAAGAGATGAGAAGTTTGTATTGGTTAATTGTGAGTTGTGAAGTGCGTTATCGCAGATGGGAGGCACTATGATTGATTATATAATAGTTGGAGTTGTATGCGTTGTATTATTCTTTGCTATCAGAAAAATCATTAAGAATAAAAAGAAAGGCAGCTGCTGCGGTTGTTCAGGCTGTGAAAAGGCAAGCAGCTGTGGTATGGAAAATATTAAATAAAATCTATGGGTTATGTACAGAATAAAAAGGAAACTGTATATCTTGCATAGATAAGAGATTATCAAAAGAGATCAATATATTTGGTCTCTTTTTTTTATGAAAATTTATACTCAATGGTTGTTAAGAGCATTACAATTTTTACTATAGTTAATGGGAGATATAATCAATTCTGTTAATAAAATGATATACTTAAAGGAGGATATGAATGAGGTGAATTATAATTTGAATAAGATAATTATAACGCTATCGGTAATATTTTTAACGATATGTGGTTATATCAATGTAACATCAACCAATGAAATATCTGTCAAAGATATTAAATCTCCTATAAATATAGAGCAGACCGGTATCACAGGTAATATTCCTGTTGGAGAATCAGATTTTATAGTTACAGATGGTACAAATAGTATAAGATTGGATTTGCCATACAAGGAATTTACTTTCCATATACCTGAGGTAGAGTTTGATAACAATTATGTTGGAGAGATATACTCTGGTGAATATGTGTATAAAGTATTTAAGCACGAGTATCCAGATTTTATTATATTTACATCCAACCTAAACTATAATCTAAAAAATAGGAGTTTCGATGAATATTATATAACACAGATTACAATAAAAAATTCAAATATAAAAACATCAAGAGGAATTGCTATAGGTTCAAAAATTGAAGAAGTATTTTCCGCTTATGGCTATGTAGAAAAATCAAATGATAATGGGGAAGAAGAACTGAGATACATATATAGAGATCTGAAGTTGTCGTTTATAATTGATGAAAACCAGAATGTTAAAGAAATTTTTTTAACTGTTTTGCGTGGTGATTAAAAGTAACCCTGGTAGCAAATGGTTCTATACAGTTAAATTTGCTTCTATAATTAAATTTGCTTATATAATATAAAAAAAATATTAAAGTAAACATAGAAGCAGTATCCCGATATAAGTTCACAGGATACTGCTTTATAGGTCTACATACGTTTTAGATAGAATCAAGCTGTTATTTTGTAGGCTTTGTAAACAGTTGAGTCCAATATTTAACTCCGGTTTTTGAAGTAGCAAGACCCACACCAATTTGAGTATAGGTTTTGCTCAGGATATTTTCCCTGTGTCCGGGGGAATTCATCCAGGTTTTCATTACTTCGGCTGGTGTTTTTTGGCCATAGGCAATATTTTCACCTGCAGCAGAAAATCTGATACCAAAGCTCTCCATCATTCTAAAAGGAGATCCATAAGTGGGTGAAGTGTGAGAAAAATACTTTTTGTTAATCATATCCTGGGACTTTATTCTTGCTACTTTGCAAATTTGAGCATTCAAGGTTAGTTTTTGCAGTCCTCGTTTTTCTCGCTCAATATTAACTAATCTGACTACTTCTTTTTCGTAATCAGATATTGCATCTTGAGACGGTATGGTCAGTTTTTGTCCAGGTTTAATTGATGATGTATTCTTAATTTGTGGGTTGCTTGCCCTCAACTTACTAACACTTATATTGTATTTTGCCGCAATTTTTGACAGTGTGTCACCAGGCTGTACAGTGTAGGTAGATTGCGCAAATACTACCGCTGAAAGCAAACTGAAAATAAATACTGTAGTTAATAATAATTTTTTCAAAATCATATCACCTCAGTGCTATTATTTGATTTAACTTAATCAATATGACAAATAATTTATTTTAAATATAGAGGAATATACCAATCACTTAAATTTATTTATAGGTTGACAATTTTTCCTTATCGGATTTAATCATAATAAGATATAGTTTAATTATTTTATTTAGTTTATCTAGCCCTGCAAAAGTAAAAAAATATGAATTTGTTAAGAAATCTTTACATATAATTAACATGGTCTTAATTGACATATAATGTTATAAATAATAGATTATTTATATTGATTAACTTATATTAATTATTAATTAAACAGAATTAAAATGAATATTAGCCATTGATAAATTGAAATTATAGCAACAGAGGGAGTAACGGTCTGTAGTAATACAGAGGATATATCGTCATTACGGCTATACAGCCCGGTATATCAAGGAATCGTGAGACTCTGAAACAAAACCATATTGATTTTGTTTCAGAGTCTCTTTTTATATACATAACAATAAATTTCATATGAGCAAATGGAGGAAAATGTATGTCTACCAAAAAAGCACTACTTTGGGTTTTATTTTGGATTGGTTTAGCTATGGTATTCAATGCCGGGGTCTACATATTTATGGGCCAGGAAAAAGCTCTTGAATTTTTAGGAGGCTTTGTTATTGAGAAGAGTCTAAGTGTAGATAATTTGTTTTTGTTTATTATGGTCTTCAGCAGTTTTGGCATTAGGCCGGAATATCAAAGAAGAGTATTGAACTATGGTATTGCCGGAGCGTTGATATTAAGATTGATATTTGTTTTATTGGGAGTCACAATTGTTAACATGTTCCATTGGATGCTGTACATTTTTGGAGCAATTCTTATTATTAGTGGAATTAAAATGATATTTGAGAATGAAAAAAGTGATGTAACAGATAGTAAAATAATAAAGCTATTGGGAAAGGTTATACCTGTAACAGACAATCTGGAGGGAAGCAAATTCTTTATAAGAAGAAATAATGTATTATATGCAACTCCTTTATTTGCAGTACTGATTTTAATAGAGTTCACAGACATTATTTTTGCTGTGGATTCCATACCTGCGATTTTTTCAATTTCCACTGACCCTTTTATTGTATACACCTCTAATATTTTTGCAATACTGGGCCTCAGAAGCATGTACTTTGTACTGGGGAATCTTCATGAGAAGTTTAAATGCGTAAAATACGGTGTAGCACTGATTCTTACATTTACAGGAACCAAATTATTACTTTTGATGTTTAACATTAAAATACCTGTTGAACTTTCTTTAACAGTAATATTATCAATCCTTTTAATAAGTATAATAGCATCAGCTGCTCTTAACCGAAAGACTGTTAGTATTGAAGAATAATTTTTGCTTTATTATATTATATAGAATATTATTGACTACATAACCAATGTGATATAATATAAACATATAACTATTTAGCTATATATTTATATGAGGTGAAATAATTGAATAAAACCTTTAAAGCTCTAAGTGATCCTACTCGAAGAGAGATATTGAAGTTACTGTCGAAACAAGACCTGACAGCTAACGAAATTGTATCACATTTCAATATGTCGCAGCCATCGATATCAAAACATCTGGAGATACTAAAGCAGGCTGAATTAGTAACTGCTGAAAAAAAAGGACAATTTGTTATATATTCTATTAATTTATCAGTGCTGCAGAGTGTTCTTGGAGGCTTTCTTGAATTTTTTGAAAAGGGAAAGGAGGAAAAACAATATGAGTAAATCTAATTGGAATTATACTAATATATTTTTGTTTTCTACATCAATACTTATTATTCTTGCAAGCATCTTTTTTGAAAATCAGATCACTGCAATGGCTATTATGCTGTCGGTTCTGACAATTGTCTTTATTGTTATAGACCTTCAGGCTCCAAGGATTGCTAACTTATCAGCAGATAATCCAAAAGTAAAGACTCTTAGAACAGTTAATCGTATTACAGCTTCAGTGGTTTTAATTATGGCAGTATTTGAGATACTTAAGCCTCTTGAAGGTAAAATATCCCAAAGTACTTCTGAAATACTTATAGTTGCAGCTGTGTCATTATTCATGATGGTCTTTGGTAATATAGCCCCTAAAATACCCTTTAACAGATATGTTGGTTTAAGGCTGCCATGGACAGTCAGTGATGAGGATACATGGAAACTTGCTCATAAAATTGTTGGTTACACAGCGTTCCCACTTGCCATCATTCAATTGATCCTGGCCTTTTTTATAAATGCTGAGATCATCGTTCCAGTATGTGTTATTCTTTGGATTGCCATACCTGGAATACAATCCGGAATATTCTATTACAAAAAGTTTAAAGGTCTCTCTTAATGCAGGAAACATAAATGGATTAACTGAATACACATGTAACAATTATCAAATGGTTGACATAAAATATTCTGAGGTGATATTTTATGCCATACCAACCACATAGTCATAGATACACAGGAGAAACCACCTATAATGATGGTCATGTTCATCAATATAATGGTCGAACCAGTACAAATCGTGATGAAGAAGGTCATATTCACTATTTTAGAGGCGTAACTTCCTACGAAGATGGCCATGTCCACTATTATTATGATTCAACAGGTCCTGCAATTTATTTTTACGGAGGACATTATCATAATTATAGGGGAAGAACAATGGTAGCCGACGGTCATATTCACGGTTATTCGGGAAGAACTTCAACATTCAGGTAATGAAGGAAAGCATTAAAGCAAAACAAAATATGAACTTGATATATAGAAACAGATAATTATTTTAATTTAAACCAGATATCTTTTACCAAAGAGTCTGGTTTTTTTAATTGAAACAAAATGTAAAAATATTGTAGAAAACTGCTGTCATAAAACAATAATGCAAATTATGTTAACAAATCATATTATATAACAGAATTGATTAATACGGAGCAAAGATTATGAGAAGACGCAGAAAGAAAAGAAAACATCAACAAAGCGGAATTTCTACAGATATAAATATGGCTCCCAAAATGAAAACAGGAAAAGTTCAATTACCTAATCATAATATTGAAGCAGGTTCTGAGTTACCAAGAAAAAGTAAGCATAAAAAAAGTAAAAAAACAAAACTAACTCTTTGGGAAGGCAATATTATGTTTTTGCTGCTCATGGAAAATGGATTTCTGGATGAACTATTATCAAATAATGATGAATTCGTGGAAATTGATAAGGACAATGATTATCAGGAGTTTGATATTTTTAAACCAAATTCAGAAAAGAAAAGCAGCAAGGATACTGATAGAGATGAAACCAATCAAAAAGATGAATTATCAGCTGTCGATGACAAAAAATATTTTGATCTGGATTATATTTCAGAAGACTAATAATTTCTTATAAAAAGTGAACAAAACAATTAAGATAAAAGTATAATTATTAGAACGCCGGAAAGGTAGGTGATGAAACTGGGAGAAACAGAAGAAAACCTTATACATTCAGCCAGAGAAGGTAACAGATACGCTATGGCTCAACTATTGCAGGCCAATTACAGTATTGTATATAAGTATTGTCTTAAGCTTACCCTTAATAAAGAAGAAGCCCAGGACATCACCCAGGAAGTAATGGCCAGGGCAGTAGCAAAAATAAGACTCTATGATGATAGAAAAGCTTCCATAAGTACATGGTTAATTAGCATAGCCAAAAATATCTGGTTGACAGGTATAAAAAGAAAAAAATTATTTGATAATTACTGTAATACTCTATTACTAACTGAAGAAAATACTAATGAAATTGATAATTTATTCATTAACGACGACTTAATTCGGGCAATTAACAGGCTGTCCCCAAAGCTAAAAGCGCCTCTGGTACTAAAATATAACCTGGATTATTCATATGAAGATATAGCTAAAACCCTTGGTATACCAATAGGAACCGTCAAATCAAGAATATCAAATGCAATAAAAAGTATTGGAAAGGAACTGGATAGAAATGAGCAAAGATGAAATTATTGAAAATGAGTTAAATGAAATCCCTAAGAAGATAGAAAAATTAGATATAAGTACTCCTGAATTAATGACTATGATTAACTTTGTAACAGATGAGCATGCACATATTGCAACTAAGAATAACAGACAGCTGGCATTATTCAGCTGTATTGCTCTGGCCATCATTGCAACTCTTGTCATAGTTTTTCAAATGTCAACATTGGCATTTATTATTATGGATGGGTTACTGCTGACAGTTCCTGTAATACTGCTTTTTATAATGGGGAGGATAAGAAATGAGGTCACATGAATTTTTTGATAATCCTCCAGTATGGTTTATTGCAATAATAATTTTATTTGTTTTCTGTCAGGGAGTATGGATTTTTTTTGATGCACAAAAAAGGGGCAGGTTCCCTTGGCTGTGGGGGTTATGGGGTATTTCAAATTTCCCGCTGCCTCTTATAGTTTATTATTTTGCAGTCATTAGAAAAGATAGAAAGAGGTAAACAATGATTAAAATAAAGTATTTATCTAAAACATATAAAAACGGAAAAAAAGCAGTAGATAATTTATCCCTTGAAGTTAATCAAGGAGATATATTTGGCTTCATCGGACATAATGGCGCAGGAAAAACCACAACTATAAAATGCGTTACAGGTCTTTTAGATTTTAATGAGGGAGAAATATTGATTGGTGGAAAATCAATTAAAACTCAGGATATCGAATGTAAAAGAATTATGGCTTATATTCCTGACAATCCTGACCTGTACGAAAACATGACCGGAATTCAGTATCTGAACTTTATAGCAGACATATTTACAGTACCTAAAAAGGAACGAGAGGAAGCAATAAAAAAGTATTCCGATGCCTTTGAACTAACATCAAGCCTGGGAGATTTAATATCGGCTTACTCTCACGGTATGAAGCAGAAGCTGGCCTTAATATCAGCCTTTATTCATAATCCCGGTTTATTAATTCTGGATGAACCCTTTGTAGGTCTTGACCCCAAAGCATCCCATACACTCAAAGGATTTATGAAAGAGTTATGTGATAATGGAGGAGCAATATTCTTTTCTACCCATGTTCTTGAAGTGGCTGAGAAGTTGTGTAATAAAATTGCCATAATAAAAGATGGAAAACTTGTAGCCTGCGGCAGAACTGATGAGATAAAAGGTGATAGTTCACTGGAAGAAATATTCTTGGAGCTGATAAATCATGAATAATACAATAATACTTATTAAATCACAATTAATAAATTCAACGGGTATAAATAAAATAATGAAAAACAGCTCAAAGAGCGAAAGGATTAAGGCTGGCCTGTTTGCTGGTTTTATACTCTTTGTTGTTTTGTTAATATTTGTGCAGATGACCATGTATGCCTGGTTCATGGCTGATTATTTTATTAATAACAAAATAATGGATACACTGATTATTATTGGTGCAGCTCTATCCATACTGATATGTCTTTTTATGTCTATATATAAGGGATCGGGATATTTGTTTGCCTTTAAAGACTTTGACCTGCTAATGTCTTTACCTGTATCAAAATCCGCAATTCTATTCAGTAAATTGTTTATTATAGTCATAAATAACATTGGCTTATCTTTACTCTTTGGTTTCCCGTACCTTATGATATACGGAATCAAGACTTCTCAAGGTATTGCATATTATTTAGCAGCAATATTGATGCTCATTTTATCCAGCCTGGTTCCAATAACAGTAGGTTCTCTGCTGTCTTTGCTGCTGGGAAAGATATCCTCAAAATCAAGGCATACAAATCTTCTCTTAATAATTGGATCCTTTGCAGTACTTGCATTATTTATGGCTGTTATGATGTCAGTAAATTCAATTACAAATTCTATGATAGATAATATGGTTAACTCCATCAGATCATTAAGAGGAATATATTATCCCTTTGGATTATTTACCAATGGCCTTACGAGTTTAGATTTAGTTTCATTATTGATATTTTCCCTGATTTCAATTTTAGCTTTTGTATTGTTTATATGTTACTTTTCAAAAAGCTTTATGAGAATAAATTTAAGTATGCAGGAAAAATATAAAATTTCTAATTATAAAATGACCCAGCTTAATGTACATTCAACAGCTGTGGCATTACTAAAAAAGGAGTTGAGTTTTTATTTTTCATCACATATATATGTAGTTAATACTGGCTTTGGGGCTATAATGATGCCTATAATAACCGTACTGCTTATTATTAACAGCTCAAAGCTTACCAGTTTGCTTAATATGTTGCCGGCCAATGTACCAAAATCCCTGTTGGTGACTTTATCCATGGTCATATGTGTATCATTGACCTGCACTACATCACCGTCGGTTTCCCTTGAAGGTAAGAATTTATGGATTCTTAAGTCATTGCCAATAAAAGAGATTGATATTTTTAATAGTAAAATACGGCTAAATATTTTAATAACCGCACCGCTGCTTGTTATTTGTTCTACAATATTAGCTGTAGTAATGAAATTTACTTTAATGGAGTATTTGCTTTGTATAGCAGTGGGTCTATGCCATTGTGTACTCACAGCTGTATTAGGACTTATAATAAATCTGCATTTTCCAAAGCTTGAATGGAATACACAGGTTACGGTGGTAAAACAGAGTGCCAGTGTAACAATAGCCTTATTTTCAAGTTTTTTATCAATACTACTTCCCATAGGAATATTTTCTGCTGTAATGCCCACAAACATCATTGCTTTCCAGATAATTTGGTTAGCAGCAGCTTCTGCTGCGGATATATTGGCTTACAGCTATTTAAAAAGAAAAGGTATAGCCTTATTTAAAACATTGTAATTTAGCTTAGCTTATAAAATGGTAGCTATTTTATAAATATGGAAGAATTTAAATTAAATATTGTGATAATCCGAAAAATAATATTATAATAAAATATAATCCTGTTTTTTAATTTATTACATCTCATTGTTAGGAACAAGTTAAATCACCGGATTAATTTTCTGAGGTTTATTGACGATATTATTTACGCTACATTTATTAAGAAAAGGAAGTTGTTAAAATGCCAGTAAAAATAGCTATCTGCGACGATTCACCGGAAGATGTTTTGCAACTAAAAAAGGCTCTTTTGGTTTTTGATCCAATGTTTGAAATAATAACCTTTTCCGATGGAAATTGGCTTATGGATGAGCTGTTGGAGGGACAGTTTTCTGCTGACATTTTGTTTTTAGATATTTATATGCCTGAATTGAGTGGTATAGAAGTTGCACGAAGAATCAGATCTTTTCTAAAAGACATTAAAATCATTTTTCTCACCTCCAGCGAGGAGTATTATCCTCAGGCATATGAAGTATTTGCTTTTAATTACATAGTAAAACCCTTTGACCGTGACAGGCTCTATACAGTACTAAGCCGTGCACTTGAGGAACTACTGAGAGAAAACACATATAAAATCTGTATTCAGTACAAAGGTATTGTACATAACGTGGATTGCAGAAAAATTCAATATATTGAAAGCCAGGATAAGCTCATTTTATTTCATCTTGAAGACCAGAGAATTCTTCAGTGTTATGGAAAGCTTGAGGAAATATTGAAAGAGCTGCCTGAAAAATACTTTCTACGTTGTCACCAAAGTTTTATTGTTAACCTTACCCAAGTGACAGAAGCAGGAGAACAATATTTCCGAATAGGACAAACCATGATAAGCATATCAAGAAAATATTCAAAAGAAGCTAAAGAACGTTACTTTTGCTGTCTGTTTTCGCAGCTGGATGGTGGACAGGCCATATGAGAAAGCTGGATAGCACTAAGTTAATTTTAATTTCAGGAATACTTTTTGTCCTTATAATTTCCCATATTCCTGTAGTTTTTACTCAGTTTTATCACAGTATAACAAAGATTCCCTCCGCTGAGAATGGAACCTTTAACTTTCCCGTTGATCCAGGAGATAAGCAGGTGGTTTTGGATGGAGAATGGGAGTTTTATTGGAATCATCTCCTTATTACTGATAGCAAACAAGATGTCCTACCTGATTTTTATATTAATGTACCGGATTATTGGTCAAAATATCAGTTAAATGGAGAGTATCTTCCCTCAGAAGGGTTTGCAAGCTATCGTCTCATTCTTGACAGCATTAATACCTATTGCCCGGTTACAATATATCTTCCGGACTTCGGGAGTGCTTATAAGGTATTCATCAATGGTACCCTTGCCTCTGAAAGTGGTGTTGTATCGAAAAACACCTCTGAAGTGTTCACAACAACCAGAGTAAATTTTTATCCTGTATCACTGCCAGCAAATCAAAAACATGAAGTAGTAATTGAAGTGGCTACTACTCGATTCTCAGGACTTTATATGGCTCCGATGATGATGGCCTATGAAAGTGCTGTACAGAAGGAAGCCATACGGAATAATTTCCGTTTTACGCTTTTTGGAGCTTGAATGTTCTCATTTTTTATTCTGGTGGTTGGGTATATACTATCCTTCAGGACAGTAAGACGCTCGGGTTGGATACCGGTTATAGGCATATTTGTTTTATTGCGTATAATGCTTACAACAGAATTTATGGCTTCTGGCAAAATATATTTTTTTTCGGCCTTTCCTACGAATCTGTAAACCCGTTGATGTTTTTATTCTCCTTTGCATTTAAATACCTGCTTATCTTTCTTATACAGGAGTTACTGGGAATTATGTTTTCTCAAAAGGAGAAGGTGGTTCTTTTTCTGTATTATACAGTACTTTATCTTTTGTACTTATTTATTCCCAACAGCTTCTATAACCGGCACCTTACAATATTACTTCCCATATGTGCGTTCCTTATGGAGACCTATGCATTTTTCAAAATATACATCAACCGTTTACAGTTAAAAAAATACGGTCTTTTTGTATATTGGGGCGCAGTCCTGGCAATAACAGGATTAATCATTGATTGATATTATATTAACGGTAATATTTACTTTAATCTATCACTAGCTCTGTTACTTATGTTTACCGGTTACATGATAATTCTCAGTCTGATTGCATCAATTCAGGCTTCAGACATAAGCAGGGAATTTGCAATTTCCAGCGCTCAACTGGCGTTAGCAAGGGAGCAGATTAAAATTCAGACCGAATATTATGATGCACTCAGTACGCAGATAAATGAAATCCGGGCTATCCGGCATGATTTCAAGCTTTTTGTTAGTGTACTTATGCGACTGTCAGAGGAGGGACGTTATACTGAACTCAAAAAGTTTTTAAGTGAGTACACAGAAAAAGCTGACACTGAACCACTACCGGTCTTCTGTGAAAACGTAGTGGCAAACTCAATACTGGGCTATTATTCCTTTAGGTTTAAAGAGCAAAATATTGATTTTCATTATACCTGTGTGATTCCAAAACAACTATCAGTAAGTGACAGTGATCTTTGTATTGTACTTGGAAATGCTCTTGAGAATGCATTTGAAGCATGCAGAAAGCTGGAGGCTCCAAATACACGTTCTGTTTCTGTGGAGGCAAGACTGTTAAAGGGGCAGCTTCTGATCAGAATTTCAAACACCTTCAGTGGTAAAGTCAATATGTCCAATGGCCAGTATATTACTACAAAGAAAACCCCTTACCATGGTATTGGCTTGCTCAACATAAGGAAGGTTGTAAGTGCCTATGGTGGTTATGTAAAAACTGAACACACTCAGAATGTATTTACATTAATGGCTGCTTTTCCGGCAGAATCTGCAGATGTTTCCGGCTCATCCACTTAGAAATAAAAAATTAATTAAATGAAATACATAAGCCAGAAAAAGAATTTTTATAAAAATTTTGATGAATAATTGAGATGCAACTTTCAACCAGTATATATTGCAAATTCTCATTAAATTAGTGTATTATTTAGTAATTATTTCCTATAAATTTGTGATATTAACATAATATGTTAACACCCAGATGTAAATTTGTAATACTGTGGGTATAGATAACCAATTTATGCAGACGCAATATATATTAATCTGATTGAACTGCGGGGTACAGTATATTCTCAGGTATAGTATAAAAGAGTATTGATATTCTGATAAAATAGTTATTTTTATATCAGATCGGGTATATATCAGAAAAGATTATAATATGGTCGCTAAATATTAAAAATATTAATCAGTAAAAGAATCATAAATCATTAATTAATATATGACTATGAAATTAATAAAGAATATAAAAATACAAATATCAATATCAGTAAAATAAATAGGAACTATAAAAGCAGCAATTAAAATAGGATATAATAATATAACAGGCTATAAATAAATTAAAATTTGAATAAAAGTATAAAAACAAAGCAAATTATATTAAAATATAAAAATTTATAATAAAGAATGCACCAATAATCACATAGTAGTTTTTTTGTTTTTCGCTCCACTGAATTACGCGAAATTTTTATTTCGCGTAATTATATATTAAATTTTATATAGTTATGATCCTCTGTATAATATCTCACATAACAAAATAATAGTCATTTTTATGGCCTAAAAATAGTAAGAAAACTATTCAAGCCAATAAAATGACCAGTATTTTCGGCTTCCACTGTAAAAAAGCCTCCTGGTAAACCACCTTTGTTTCGACCGATATTCATGGAAAAAACAATTGAAGCATTTACCACAATTTTCACAATACGTAAATGTACATTTACATTTATTTTATTTTCTCCCCATATGCAATGAAAATACTTATATTTGCAGTAACACAACCAATGCTAGAAGCTGCACAGCAATTATCACCTGCACAATCGATAACTACGTTATCCAATCCGGCAGAAATAAACCAATTTTTAAGCTCATCGCGCTTAAATCCCATCCAACGGTCATGGTGTTCTTTTATTAAAAATTCAAAACTATGTTCATCTAAGTCAGTTATTACAAGCTTTCCTCCTGGTTTTAGAAATCTAACCATCTCTTTTATAGCTGTTAATGGTTCTTCCACGTGATGTAAATACATATTTGCCATTACATAATCTACATAATTGCTATCAATTGGAAGACATTCAGCTTCACCCTGTCTATATTCAATTCTGCTGACTGTCCCGAATTTTTTCTTCATCTGCTCCAGCATTTCTTCAGACCAGTCTACAGCTATAACTTTTAACCCCTTATTTAACAGACCCTCTGCAATAAAACCAGTGCCTGCGCCAATATCTGCTGCCAATTCTCCTTCTTTCACATTTGCAATATTGTATGCCTTTTCACGAACAGCTTCTGAGAAAAAACCCTCTCGCATTTTATCCCATTGACCTGCCACCTCATTAAAATACATCTTACTATCCATGTGTATTTTCCTCCGATTTACTTAATAATTCTTCAACTAATTCAGCTGAATCTCTAACCAGCATTGGGCAAATTTTTGTAAAAAGTTGATTATCTCTTGCTTTAGCCATTTCCTCGGGGACACTGATATCATAACCTAGTATTTCTTTACATCTAACTGAACCGTGCTTTTCTGTAAACTTCCTGGCAAATTCCTGAACCAGTGAATAGTTTTTTCCTTTGCCGCGTTATCTTCTGCTTTAACTTTACCATATTTTAAACCTATTAGCATAAAAGCACCTGTTACTGCACCACAAGTCTCACCAATATATCCCATGCCCCCACCAAAACTACTGGAGATTCTCAGAGCTAACTCTGGTTCTAAGCCAAATTCACTGGAGTATGTAGAAAATACTGCTTGTGCACAGTTGAAACCACTAAAGAAACGTTGCACTGAACATTCCGGCTTATTCATAAGTAAATCCTCACTCTCTAATCATTTTTTTCCTTAAGAATAATTCTTACCGATTACATTAATGAGAATATCTAAACTTTCAATAACTTGCTGCCTTTTATTTTCTGGGATTAACTCATATACCTTGCTAAAATATGAATTCATGTCTGCTTCAATTTTTTCAAAAAGCATTGAACCACTTTCAGTAAGGGATATGGTTACATACCTTCTGTCCTGAGGATCAATCTCCCTTTTCACAAGGCCAGTTGTAACCAGATTATTAACTGTTCTGCTCATTGTACTTTTTTCAAGATTTAATAATTCTGCAAGTTCATTTAAAGAAATACTATTTGCTCGACCAATTTCAACTAATGCATGGCATTGGCCTAGTGTTATATTACAGCAAGAATATTCATTTTCCTGTAAAATACCTAGTCTTCTCTCAAGAATTCGAATCATTTCACGTAATTGCTTAGTATCATCAGTAAAACTCATATGGACTAATTACCTCCTGCAACAATTGTAACATTAAACAGTTCGAATAAACAACTACTATTTTTATATTTTACTTAAACTATTAATCAAATCATAGGTGCTTGGTCATTCACATTCAGTACTGTAACATAGAGAAAAATAATTGTATAGTATAGCTTATAATCCCATGGCAAGCAGAAACTGATAAATATATCCAATCAAAATTCCACTTAACAGAATGAAACCAATATATAATATTGTCGCTCTTTTTTTCATAAAGGCAGTTATTCCTGCAATAACCCATGCACTAGTTCCAGGGCCAGTTATCATAAAAGCCATCATGGCTCCTTCTCCTGCTCCGCCGTCAAGTAATGCCTTTATTAATGGAATTGCTCCTTCACCGCTAACATACAGTGGAAGACCAATCAAAGCAGCCAAAGGAACTGAGAATATACTATCACCGCTGAATAAAGAGATAATTAATGAAGTAGGTACAAAGGATTGAATTAAATATCCAATTGCCACAAAGATTGTGAAGTATAAAAGTATTTGCTTCAAGCCAACACTTATAAAGGCTTCTCCAATTTCCTTATATTTAATTTTTTTATGTATATTCAATAATATATTTTTGTTTATACTTTCTGATGAAATTGGTTTAGGAGTTGAGGTTAAGGAACTGCAACCGCAGGTACTACTTGATATAGTCATATTTTCTATTATTAATTTTGAATCGCTATTGCAGGCATTTATGGCAGTGTCTTGTTTTATAACTGATATTGATTCACCGCAGCGCCATGCCGTCTCTGATAAAGATGGCTCTAGTGAAGGCTGGCTGGTACTACAGCCGCAAGTCTGAACTTTTGATTTGTCAGAAAACCGTATTTGGTTTTTAAGAAAATTCGTGTTTTTTTCAATTATATGAGTTATTCCACCAGAAACTAATCCGATGATGAGTGAAGCTATTGTAAGAGCTACTGCGAATTTGAAGTTAAGTACACCGGCAATCATTATAAATGTATCAGGACTCATAAGCGGTGATGAGGTTAGAAAAGCCATAACTGGGCCCCAGGGCAGTGCAGTACTGAGCAATCCTATAACCACTGCCATAGTACCGCATGCACATAGAGGTGTAAATGCTCCGAAAGCAACGCTTGTAAGAATTGAGACTTTTGGTCTTTCTAAGAATTTCTTTTTAAGCTTATCACCATTAACATATACTTTCATTAGTACAGCAGTAAGTATTGCTAGACTTAATGGGATCCAATTGTGAATAAGACTTGTAAAAGCTGCAACAATGGTGTCAGCCAATAATACTGATACAGAATTTAATAATTCTTCCATATTGTATCCATCTCCTTATATATTATATTGATTTCATACATAAAGACGATGGATAAGCTAAAAGGACTCAAAACTTATTAATTTTATTTTCTATTTTCAGCATGACAACAACAGCAACATGCAGGATGATAATCAATAATAACTCCATACCGATCAAGCTCAAAATGACAGCATTTCATTAAACTTTCCTTTAATAATTGCCGTCCACGCTGAACTCGAGACTTTGCTCCTGATATTGATATCCCAAGTTTTTTTGCTAATTCAACTTGACTTAGCCCTTCAAACTCAACTAAATAGAGAGCTTGTGAGTATTTTTCCGGAAGCTCATCAATCATTCCTCTCAAGCCGGCAACAACCTTCTGGGATGGCTCTGAATCGATAATATCATCTATTTTATGAGATGTATAACTATTATCTAATGATATAGAATCAACATAATCGATTTTCATTTTTTGATTCCTATAATAATCAATGATAGTATTACGAGTAATTTGATAAACCCAACTCCGGATTTTTGAATAGTCTTTGAGATGATCAATATTTGAATGTATTTTAATAAAGACATCCTGTAATATATCATCCACTTGTGAAGTATTAGATACTTTACTGGATATAAATGCTCTAAGGCCTGAACTAAATTCATTCCATATTTGTTCTGTGTTATATTTCATATCTTTTACCTACCATGTATATAAAATTTCAAAGGTCTTTAAGTCTACAACAAGCTGTCTATTCTGCTTTTCAGGTCTAGAATTTTTTGTTCTATTATTCGTGCAGTTTTTATAAACTCACTCTTGTCCAAACCTGTCGGATCATTCAAGCCACAATCTTCTCTATACTTACATGGAAGATAAGGGTAATCAACATTACACCCCATTGTGATAACAACATCTACAGGCGGAATGCAGGTTAATAATTTGCACCTATGACTTATGTTCATATCAACACCATATAAGTCTTTTATTACAGCTACTGCATCTTGATTTATCTGATCTTTTATCACAGTCCCTGCTGAGTAAGCCTCGAATTTATCTGATGCAATTATTTTAGTTATTGCTTCAGCCATTTGCGACCTGTATGAGTTATGAACACAGATATAGGCTATTTTTATTTTATCCCGCATAATTAAACTACCCTTTCATTGTTTGATTTCGGAATTCCATCGTTATTATAATACTTCCTCCTCCAGAATAAAGCCAAATTTACCAACCCAATCATAACAGGCACTTCAACTAAGGGGCCTATAACAGCAGTAAATGCTTCTTTTGATTCGATACCAAACACAGCAACTGCCACTGCTATGGCAAGTTCAAAGTTGTTACTTGCAGCAGTAAAGGACAAAGTAGTAGTTTTCTTGTAGTCAATACCTGATTTGTAGCTTATGAAGAAAGATACTGAGAACATAATTATAAAGTAAATAAGCAACGGAATAGCTACTTTTACGACCTCAAGGGGAAGTTGAACGATGTATTGTCCTTTATAGGTGAACATAACAATAATTGTAAATAACAGGGCTATAAGGGCTAATGGACTGATTTTAGGTATAAACTTTTTCGTATACCATTCAGTTCCCTTAATTGGTTCAAGAACTAACCTTGTAAGCATGCCAAAAACAAAAGGAATTCCAAGATAAATGGCTACTGATAGTGCCACTTCTCCCATTGATATATGAACCTCATAACCTGAAAGTCCAAACACAGGAGGCAAAACTGTTACAAACAAATACGCAAATATTGAATAAAATAGAACCTGGAATATGGAGTTAAAGGCAACCAATGCTGCTGCGTACTCACTGTCGCCATCAGCCAGGCTATTCCATACTATAACCATAGCTATGCATCTTGCAAGACCAATAAGAATTAAACCAGTCATAAGGGCTGAATCGGATTTTAAGAATATAATTGCAAGTACAAACATTAAAACAGGCCCTATTATCCAATTCTGTATCAATGATAAAATTAGAACCTTTGGATTTTTGAATACTTTTCCCAATTCCTTATAATTTACCTTTGCCAGAGGAGGATACATCATTACTATTAAACCAATTGCTATTGGCAAAGAAGTAGTACCTACTGACATTTTTGATAATACATCAGCCAATCCAGGGAATGCCCAACCTAATAGTATTCCAAATCCCATTGCGAGAAATATCCATAAAGTTAAGAATCTGTCTAATAATGATAATCCTGATGGTTTCAAAAAATAGCTCCCCCTATCAGATATAAAGTATATTTTTCATTTGTACTCATATAAAAATTAATTTTTTAGTTCCATAATTAATTTGTTAGTTCAAACAGAACATCACACTTTACTTCTTCAGGTTTCCACTCCACAACAGCAAAGTTACCGTTTGAAATTTCATTAACCTTGTTAATCCATTGCACTTCATTATTTGCCTTTGCTTTTAGAATTTTATTCGTGGTATTAGTTGTAAAAAGACTGGAATTTATTACCCACCAGTTACTATGGATACCTGCTCTGTTTAAGTCACTCTGAAGTCTTAATGCTTCATAAACCGGGGTTGTTTCAGCAAGTGTTACTATTATAACCTCAGTTTCTTTTTCATTTCTAAGTTTTGGTAAAAGTTTTTTAACTGAATCAGGAATGTCACCCTGGGAACGTTGTATTTCTTTATGGTAACTCTGCGTTGAATCAAGAAGCAGTAATGTATGCCCAGTTGGTGCCGTATCAATTACAACTACTTCATTTTCAGATCTTTCAACTATTTGGGAAAATGCCCTGAAAACTGCAATTTCTTGTGTACATGGTGATCGAAGATCTTCTTCAACATAGGCAATATCGTCCTCACTCATGGTTTCTCTGGCTTTACTTAAAACTTCTTCCTTATATTTTTCAAGCTCTTTTTTCTCATCAATATTGCTTATAGATATCCCATAACTTTCGTCAAGTACTAGTTTTAAGTGAGCTGCAGGGTCAGTGGTTGTGAGATGAACTTTTTTGCCCTTCTTTGCCAGACCGACAGCAATTGCAGCTGCAATTGTTGTTTTACCTACACCACCTTTACCCATGGTAAAAATAACTTTTTTATCATTTTTATATAAATTATCTATAACAGTATTTAATTTCGGAATATTTCCTGAAATTAAAGTATTTTCGATATTTATATTATTACTGTCAGATAGAAAAGCTCTTACATTATTAATTCCTGTCACATTAAATGGTTTTAACGGAATTTCATAAGTGTCAAGAATTCTAAGTGATTCAGGTATATTCTTTAAAGCAGTTTGCTGTTTTTCGTAAATTTTACTAGATAAGATATCATCATGTTCATTAAGAACACCGTTTATTAAAAGAACTTGGTTTTTTACACCAATATCCTGAAGTTCTCTAGATGCTTTTTCAGCTTCCTTCAATGGTGAAGATTCAGGTCTTGATACCAATATAAGTGTTGTTTTTCTTTTATCGGAAAGATTATTAACTGCAATTTTATATATATCTTTTTTACTTTCAAGCCCTGCTAGCTGACCTAAGCATGATGCACCATGGGTACTTTCGCTTATGAAATTGCTCCAAGCTGAAGGTAATTGAAGCATTCTTAGTGTGTGTCCTGTTGGTGCTGTGTCAAATATTATATGATCAAATGAATTTGCCACTGTTTCATCAGCTATAAAGTTTGAAAACTCATTGAAAGCAGCTATTTCAACAGTGCATGAGCCAGACAGTTGCTCCTCCATATTTTTTATAACTACATCTGGAAGTTTTCCACGATAAGGTGCTACTACACTTTCTCTGTATTCCCTGGCTGCCTCGACCGGATCAAAATTTGCTACAGTAAGATTCGGCACATCCTGTATATTTACCCCTTTATTATTTAGCTCTGTCTCAAAAACATCCTGAAGATTTGATGCAGGATCTGTACTGATGAGCATTATCTTTTTTCCTGCATCAGCAAGAGCTACAGCTGTCGCACATGCTGCAGAAGTCTTTCCAACTCCACCTTTTCCTGTAAAAAAAATATATTTAGTTAGATGTATTTCATCCAATTTAAACTTTTTGAACATTATACTCTCCTTCTTATTATTAGCAGCAACCATTTTTACAGCCGCAGCCTTTCGATTTCGACTTAATTTTAACTGTGGCGCGAAGATATTCCGCTGGAACTTCTAGAAATTTGCATAATTCCTCATCAGTGGGGTATGCTTTTGTCTTAATGACAATTCCGTCAATCATAGTAACAGGAAGTATATCAACTCCATATTTATTAAGCATATCGTTTATTTCTTTGTTATCAACAAATATTTGAGGGTTATTTGTAAGAATTGTATCTCTCAACCATAACTCCTTTATTTTTTAAGTTATTCAAAACTGTTGATATCCTTAATAGTTCTTTATCTACAGATGGTCCACATACTCCGGTTGAACAACACATAGCAGGGTCAAAAATTACCATTCTTTTCATAATTAACTCTCCTTTACTTGACAATCACATTTTAATTTATTTTTACAGATGCAGTCTTCGGTATCTGTAATGAGGTTCATAAGAAACAGAATTAATTTATTACAATTGGTATTATCCAAAGAGTAATAGTTCCAAAGTCCTTCTTTTCTGCTTTTTACAAGCCCGCAATCCATCAATACTTTCATATGATGTGATAAAGTTGGCTGTGTGAACTCAAACTGCTCCAATATCTCACATGCGCACTGTTCTCCACATGACAAAATATCAATTATTTTAAGCCTACCAGGGTCTGATAGGGCCTTTATAACTTTTGCGTAATCTTCATAATTTATCATTACATTATCACCTCGGTATATTGATAGTTATCTATATATAATATACACCGATATCAATATAAAGTCAAATAATATCTGTTATTTTCTGATTTCATCAAGGACTATATTTATGAATATTTATATATCATTTTATGATTAAATTAATTATATGTTCCATACAATACCTCATTTATTTAATGTAATTATAAATAATAGACATAAAAAAAGCGGAAACACCTGGCTTCCACTTAATTATATAATCAAATCATTTATATTAAATTATTTATGTAATATATCATATAGAATATCAACAGCTCCGCCAACATATTTTTCACAAAACTGAAAATGTTCTGCAGTGGCCCACTCAACTGGTTTTGTTAGAACCCGACAACAAGTTGATTTGAATCTCTCTTTAAATTTATCATGCATTTCCTGTGCAAGAGAAGATATTTCATTAATATCTTCAGTGTTGCTTGTTCTTCCCTTAACTGCACTAAGCACCATAACAGCACCGGTTAATGAACCGCAGCAACATTTCGACCCGCCAATACCAGCTCCCAGACCAGTTGCCATTTTCAATGCATTATCATTGAGTTCAAGATTTAATTCTTTATTAAACACATGCAGAATTGCTTCTGAGCAATAGTAACCATTTCTTACAAATTTTATAGCTTCATTTGTAAGCTGCTCTTTTTTTGATTGCATTTTTTCACCCCACTAACATTTAATACATTATTTATATGAAATAATAAGTAAAACCTGAGTACCAATTTATCAAATAAACACATAGTAAATATGTATGTTTACTATATTATACCTGGTAGTACAAGTAATGTCAATAGATGTGAGATTTGAATACAATTAAATTGTTACCTGGGTAACTTTTTTCATAAAAAGGTGTACCATCCAATTTATACACCTTGACTATCAATATTACTTTTTATCTTTAATTCCTGAATTATTTCTTTTAATTGAATTATTTCTTCTGTTTTTTGATTTATGATTCCAATATTTTTAGCATTTTCTATCTGCAAGTCATTCAATTTAGACTGCATTTGTAAAAGTTCCATTTTTTTCTCTATCTCTGCTTCATGTTTTGCTTTATTTTCAATTTCTTTTAATTCATTTTGCTTCCTTATAGTAAATTCATCCAGCAACTTACTGAGATATTGTTCTTTTTTTAATAAAGTTTCGATTTCAAGATTTTTATCTTTTATTACATGGTTAAGTTTACCCATTTCTTGATTTAGTTTATCGTTTTCATTAATAAGATTATGATTCTGTATTTCGACAGCCCTGAGTGAATTGATTTGTTCCAGCAATTCCTGGTTCTTTTTATTTAGTTTATTAATTTCAGAATCGCTAATTAAAACTTTTTCCTTAATTTCATTTATTGTACCTGTCAATTTTTCCTTTTCCAGACTAAATGAGCTATTTTGCAGTTCTAACAATTTATTTCTTTCTTCCAGTTCAGCTACTTTACTTTTAAGTGTCTCAATTTGACTATTTAAATTAGTTACTTTCTGTTGGTATTGATCTTTAACACTTGCCAGTGTATCCTGACTTTTTGATGCTATAACTTTAAATATTTTTAGGATTTCATCTAAGTTAGTAGAGATTAAATTAATTTCATTTGAAAAACTAATTTGGGCTTCCCTACTTTGTTGTATATTATCCTGGACGTAATTTAGAATCATACTTTCAAGCAATTGTTTTTTTGTAATTCCCTTTTCATTTATGATTTTATTAAATAATTCTTTATATTCATTATCAACCCTCACACTTAAAGGATTATTATTTTCAGGCATTAAATTTTCATTTTCACCATTCATATATTCGTACTCCTTAGATTTTCATTATTCTGATTTCTCATAAGTTCATAGTAAAAGTTTTATATTAGTCTGTCAACTGTAATAATTAAAATGTATACATTTTATATAATGTAAACAATTGTTAAACACATAAAATTTACATGTTTACAAATGTATACGTATTGACAATATTCCGAATGTAACACAATGTGGTTTTGTAACATTCAAAACGGCTTAAAATCAAGGGTTTTAGAATAAGCAAAAAATAATCTAATATTGAATGTTACAAAATAATAAATTATAATATATTGAGTAACTATTAGATTTTTAGTTAAAAAATTGGATTCTGTTTCCAGAATCCGAAAAAACTTTGTGGTAGATACATATGGGAGAAGAAAATGAATAGTGTTGAACCGATCCGAGAAATAAAAGTAATTAAAAATATGAGATCTATACTAAAGAGTCAATCAACCCGCAATGAGCTCCTCTTTATTTTTGGCATAAATGTAGGCCTCAGAATCAGTGATATATTAAAGCTAAGATTACGTGACATTTTAAAGCCAAATAAAGCACCAAAAGATTATGTTATAATTACTGAAAAAAAGACGGGTAAAACAAAGAAATTCTATTTAGGTGATATCGTAAAAAAAGTTATAGAATCATATGTTAAAGAAAATCCTTCAGCTGATATGGATAGTTTTGTTTTTATAAGCCGAAAAGGTGATAATTCCCCTATTACCAGGCAGCAAGCATATAGAATCTTAAATGGAGCGGCAGAAGCTTTGGGCCTGGTTGAAAGAGATGACTCCGGGAATATAATAACCGGCGAAATTGGTACCCATACTTTAAGAAAAACCTTTGGATATCATGCTTTTCAGAATGGTGCTTCACTGGAATTATTAATGGATATTTTTAATCATTCATCAAAATCTCAGACATTACGGTATATTGGGATTACTGAAGAACAGAAGAAGGATGTTTATTTGCAGTCTAACTTAGGGTAATTTCATTGTATAGTAAACCCTGAGAACTAAGACTATTTTTATGTCAAATACTGATCAGAAAGTTCAGGTCCATACTTCTCTACAGGAGTATTTTGATACTGTAATACTCCTGATTTTTACATTCTAAAAATAAAAGTTAAGTTTATAGTGTCCACTTATATTTTAATAAAATAATGATTGCTTGCACAGCCTTCTTATCTATGCAAGCAATTTTTAAAATATCAATTATATACTTTATATCTCTACCGGAAAAAGATTTCAGTCTAAGAAAACAATATTATTAATGTTCTAATAATAAATTAGTTATTCAATAGGTATATCAATCTTTTTTAATTTTTTCAGTAATATTTCTTCTTCTGTTGGGTCATTACTGTTTGCTTCAATCTTTGTCCTTATGTCAAGCATTTGAGAGTCCAAGTCTGAAATAAGGTCGGCACACTTCTTCAATTGCTCAGCGATTTCTTCCTCATTTGATATCTGTTGCTTATATCTGAGTTGATGTTCCAGGCTTGCCTAGGAATCCATAGCTATGGTTCTGATTTGTACTTCTACTTTCATACTTTTTTTATGTTCGGCAAAAAAAACAGGAACACTTACTATCAAATGCAAGCTGCGATAACCATTTGGCTTTGGATTTGCTATGTAATCCTTTTGCTCAATAAGCTTAATATCATCCTGTTGTATCAGTGCTTTTGCAATACTGTATATATCATCCACATACGAACATATTACCCTGACTCCGGCCACATCGTTAATATATTTTTCAATATTATCGAGTGTAAAGGGTATATTTTTCCTCCTCATTTTTTCAATTATACTTGTAGTACGTTTAAGACGCGTATTAATAAAATTGATAGGATTCCTTTGATACCGGGTTTTAAACTCTGTGTCTAAAACTTCAAATTTTGTCTTGATTTCTTTTACTGCACATTTATACATCATCATTAATTCTTTGAACTCGACTATTGTACTCAGAATTATTTTGGACTGATCCCACATGGTGTTTACTATTGAATTGTCCATAGTTATTATCTCAGGTAATAAATCATCAAGTTCTGATTCTAATGTATCTGAAAACATACTTAGAAAGTATTCGTTTGAATTTAATGAGTTTCCCTTCTTGTCCATTACGTTCTCCTTATCTTTATATTTATTATATAGGTCAAACCTTAAATATGATATTGCGTAAGTTATAAAAATATTATATTAATGTTATATAAACTGAAAATAAACACGTAATTTTCAGTTTCAAAAACCTATAATATTTGTTTGAAATTTTTATTAATTTGGGTACCATTAATGTGCATTTATGTTTATAACCTTATTTCTAAGCTTGGAGTATATAATCTTTTGACTTTTATAGAGGCTGAAATAACCTGACAGCATAAAGCTTATTGCACAGGCCAGTGCAAAAAATCCTACTCCACGTCCGCCAAAAACTTCTATACTAAGCATAATTGAAGCCACCGGGCAGTTGACTACACCGCAGAACATGGCTATCATCCCAATTGCTGCTGAAAAGCCCGTATTCAGTCCAAGCAATCCTCCTGCTATACAGCCGAAAGTGGCACCAATAAAAAAGGTAGGAATTATTTCTCCCCCTTTATAGCCGGAACCCATAGTAATGGCTGTAAATACTATTTTTAAAGCAAATGCATAAGCAATAGCCTGTCCCGATATAGCTTTCTCAATTACCTCCATACCTGCTCCATTATAATCCCCTGTTTTACATATTAATGAAAGTGCAATAATAAGGGCTCCTCCTGCCGCAACTCTCATATAATCATTTTTGAATATTTTTTTTAAAATTTTTCCTGTTTCCTTCATAGTAAAACAGAATACAATACTGAGTACTGCACACAAAGCAGCCAGTACTCCCGTTTTAACCATATTGAAAGCAGACATGTCTGGTGTAGCAGAAAGAATGAAGTATACCGGATGCGCTCCAAACCTGGAGGATATACCAACAGCAGTAAACGCTGAAACTATACATGGTATAAAGCCGGAATAATGTATTATCCCTATGCTTGCAACCTCCATTGCAAAGAAGGCCGCAGTCAGCGGTGTCCCGAAAAGAGCAGCAAATACAGTACTCATTCCACACATGATTGCAATCTGCATATCATTCTCGTTTAGTTTCAGAACTCTTCCAACCTGAGAACCTATGCTCCCCCCTATCTGCAATGCAGCACCTTCTCTTCCGGCAGAACCTCCAAACAAATGGGTTATTACAGTACTCACAAAGATAACCGGTGCCATAGTTGCAGGCACCTTACCATCTGTGTAAACAGAATGAAGTACATAGTCGGTGCCCTTGCTGCCAAGGCCAGATAACTTGCATATTGCTGCAATAGCTATTCCACCAAACGGCAGAAACCATAATACATAGCTGTGTGCAAACCTGAAAGTTGTGACCTTTTCCACGCAGATATGGAAAAGTGTCCCCACTGCTCCTCCTATTATACCAATTAAAATTGATATAAGAACCCATTTTATAAAAGTAGTTAAAAACATTTCTACAACAATTGATTTTTGCTTTATTCTTTTCATCTGTGACTCTCCAAATATAAATAATGCATTAACACTACATTTAATGCATTGACCTACATTAAATACATTGACACTATATTTAATAATTGATAGCACCAATATAAAATTGTACCACATATCAAAAGAAATTTAGCAATATAACTGATAATTTATGTATGATTTTGTCGAAAAGTTATTGTATTACTGGAGGAAAGGTATGTTACAAAGGTATGTTACAACAGTACAATATTAGTTGAATACAGAAATGGTACAGCCAGCTTATTCAAATCCATTAAATTCAGTTAATAATGTCGGTGGAATTGCCATTGACATTATATAAGCAAGGAAAAAATCTGAAATATATGGTACATGAATTTTATATCAAAAACATATTAATATGACAAAGTAATATTAACAAGAAGACGCTCTTCATAAAAATAGCTGCCCAAAAAAGAGGCAGCTATAGATACATTTTTTATCAGGCTGTCATAGCACCATCAACAACAATTGATGTAACGTAAACATAAGAAGCTTATTCGCTGGCAAAGAATGCAGCAACTGTACCAATTTCTCCCGGCTCTCCACCGCGACCTATTGGAAGCCTGGCTAGAGTGGAGGCTTGTGAATTCTATATCACGAGGCCTTCTCTGAGAAGATTGTACCTGGAAGCATAGCATTTGTCCTGAATCCCATTTGAAACCAATCTCTACACCGTATGTCTTAGTTAAAGAGATAAATGCAGCCTTTGATGCACCATATGATGCCAACATAGGACCTCCAGACAGACCACCGATTGATGCAATATTTATTATAAAGTCATTGAACACCTATAGAACAGCTGAACATAAAGACTTCAGGCGATACCCGCTATTTTCTGAAAAAGTCTGATATGAAGCCAGCTATTCTGTTTTCGTTTTTAAGCTCTACGGCCTTAAACATGCATAACTCATGACAACACATACAATCAATACATGCGTTATAATCTATATTCTTGGTTTCCTTGTCAATTGCTTCCACAGGACAGCTTTCCACACACATATTGCAATTTTTGCACTTCTTAAGATTTATTCTGGGGTGTGTTTTAAAGAAATCAATTACCATTACTAAGGCCTTACTGTTTCGCTTTACTTTTCCCCTGAAGCGTTTTGGCAGTTTAAAGCCAGCTAATCCTGGAATTTGCTCATAATCCCCCGCAAGTGTAATGTTTTTTAAGGAACCTTCTCCAAGATTTCGCTTTCGGGCTGTTTCCAATATGGGAACATCTTCAACATCCATTCCAACCATTTTTGCAGCCACAGCATCCAATGCCAATGGATCTTCACTGATAAGAATTTTATTGGCTTGATAAGTGGTTCCTGCAGTAGGTCCTTCACCCTGCATTGCCAGAATTCCATCCATAATATGCAGCTGTATTTTGGTCGCTTTATGGATATCACATATGATTTGCCCAAAATCGCTGGAATCAGGAGCCATCTTGTGATACTTGGCCTTCTTGAGTCCCGGTATGCATCCAAATACGTTTTTTACAGCTCCCGAAAAAATCTGTGCTGAATGTGTTTTCAATTTCGGCAAATTAATAACCACATCAGCATCAAACATCGGCTTAGCTATATACATTGCTTCTTCACATCCGCTTTCGGGTTTTACAGACATTACACCTTCGCGGTCAAAGTTCTTAATTTCAGCCCCTTCTTCTTCAGCCACCTGTTCATATCCAGCTACCTTAAAGCTTTGTGCTGTTGGTGCCACTCCTGCTATTGCTCCTCCTGAGCTGTCACCAATCCATACATCGCATTTATTTTCCTTTAATATTCTTACCATTGCTCTGACAAATTCTGAATGTGTAACAGCAGCAGTATCAGAAGATTTAGGCCCTATCAGATTAACTTTAAGAAGAACTTTGTCCTTTGGCTTAATGTATTTATCCCATCCTCCCAGACTTGCTACTGCGCTATTAATTTTTTCAATTAAGGTTTCAACATCATAATTTTTACATTCCTGCACAATTACCTTGCTCATAATAACCTCCTAAGCCATGATGTTGGCTTTTATACACACAGAGCGCGTATAAAAATGATAATAAAAGTAATAACGTGTATAAAATAAAAATTTGTAATACTAGTTGCTTTGAGGGATTTTGTTGTTTTAAAATGCACGATGACTTCCAAAATAATCAATTCCCATATAGTATTTTTATGAATACTTTGTTCAGCTGTTCATAGTCAAAATCCGGTTCCAAAATGTAAGTAAGCAGTGATGTGGCTATAAAGTGTGGTATAAATGAGTGATAATTTATATTAAAGCTATCCAGCAATGTGCCAATTACGCCAACCAACTGCTCAATCAGCATATGTCGTCTGCTCCTGCTGTTTAACATCTCGGTTCTTACCTCTTTTGATTGCATTGATAAGTTCCAAACCTCCTGATATTTCAATGCAAATTCTCTAAGATTAATAAATATGTCTTTGATACCGGTTTCTGCACTTTCTGCATTGGCACTGGATATTTGTATTTTATTAGTCAGCTCTGTCCAGTCTTCAAGCATAATAGCTACTATCAGATTTATTTTGGACGGAAAATAATTATATATTGTGCCCACTGCTATATTGCACTGCCTGGCTACACCGCGAAGGCTTAAACTGTCATATCCCTCAGACAGTAATGTGTTTTTTGCAGTTTGTAAAATTGATTGTCTGATATTCTCAATTACTTTAGGCATTTTGCATCACCATTTATATGAACATGTTCATATAAATTATAAAAAATGAAAAGTACTAAGTCAATGATATCCAGTTGAATTTTAATTAATGAAGTGAATTGTTAAAGTGAATTATTATAGAATATGATAAATATATAACTAATACTGATTTCTAAAACCATTACAACCGTCAAAAGATATGATGTCAGGATACCTGATTAAGATGAGCCATCTGTGTATCTGTCCCGAATCACTAAAGATTTTGCAATATGGTTATTTCCTTTTCACTCCACTACATTTTTGCACAAATCTTTTTGCAAAATCTATGTTTCCATAGAAATGCAGATGAGGATATCCAGCAAAAAGTGAATCTGTTGCAAAAATGCAATCCCATTTCTTCAAGCTTACTGGTTTATATGCCTCAAAATCACAGCCATTATTATTACTGTCGCTGTAGTGAAATTCATGAGCATTGATACAATCACCTTTAGCACATAATAAGTTATCTTCCTTTGCAGTCAATGTGATATAACCGAATCCGGACAATCTTTTCTGCATAACACTGTGTCCAGCCAGTATTCCTGCCATTGGATAAACATTTCCATCTAAATTTGAAATTGATTGCTGCAGATACATAAAGCCTCCACATTCTGCATAAGTGGGCAACCCATCCGTAACTGCAGTAACCAAAATAAAACGACTATAACAATTAATTGCTACAGCCGTGTTTCTTCACAATAAAAATATCATTCCGGCAACAAACCGACATGACTAAGACTATCTTGAAGCTGGTCTTCTGACTTACACTTATAGGATATCTATCCTGCGAAAATACTCTGCCTTCCCAGTTTCCCAGTGACCGACTTTCATCGACGAGTACAATCTTAAGTGTTTACAGCGGCGGTTCCGTTCGGGATTTACACCCGATTCCCTATTCTCTCCCAAAGGCCATACACCGCCCAAGGGAACACTTCAAAAATATTAATTTTATTTATCTACTATACTACAAGATTCACTAATAAAAAATAAACACTATAGAATACTAATTTGAGAGCCTTTTGGCAAGCTTGACTGCCTCGTAGGCATCCCGGGAATATCCATCAGCTCCGATGGTTTTTGCATATTCCTCGTTAACTACAGCCCCTCCAATCATAAATTTGCAGCGTAGTCCCTGCTCTTTTGCAAGATTGATGACTTCCTTCATTTCTACCATAGTAGTTGTCATTAAGGCAGACAGGCCAATTATATGAGCCTTCAATCTCTTGGCTTCCTCAATAATTTTCTCCGCACTGACATCCTTTCCCAGGTCATATACTTTGAAGCCATAATTACGAAGCATAAGTGCCACTATGTTTTTTCCTATATCATGTATATCGCCTTTAACGGTAGCTATAACAATTACAATAGCTTCCTTTTCATCAATTTTACTATTCTGCTTTAACAGTGGTTCTAAAATTGTAAAGCCCGACTTCATAGTTTCAGCACTTTGAATAAGTTGAGGAAGAAAGTACTTTTTCTCATCGAATAGCTTTCCAACCTGGTTAATTGCAGGAATCAGATATTGGTCAACAATATCCTGAGGAGCAATCTTTTCTGACACAGCCTTTTCAATAAGCAGTCCTATTCCTTCATTGTCTCCGTTTAAAACAGCATCAAATATTTTTTCACCAGTATTTTTATCACCGGAATTTTTTCCATCGGTATTCTTTCCTCCGGTAATGTTTATACCGGTCAAAGCTTTGTCCCTGTTGTTGAAGTATGCAATATAATTTCTGCTGTTTATATCATTTTTTATTAATACATCACAGGCCATTTTTATGGACATAAGCAAATCACTGGAGGGATTGGCAATTGCCATTGTAAGTCCCTTTGCTATTGCCATTGATAAAAATGCTGCATTTATCCAGCTTCTTTCGGGCAAGCCAAAAGAAACATTTGATAAACCAACAATGGTTCCGCATCCAAACTCTCTGCTGCACCATTCTATCAGCTTCAGGGTTTCAAGTGCTGCCTCCTGATTGGAGGAAACAGTCATAACCAGACCGTCTACCACAATATCGCTTTTCTGATAACCATAGACAGCTGCTTTATTGAAAACTTCCTGAACTATAACCTGTCTCTGTATTGCTTTTTCAGGAACACCCTCGTCACTAAGAGGAAGAAGTATGAACATAGCTCCATATTTTGCAGCTATGGGCAGCAATTTTTCAATCTTAATTTTTTCCAGCGATATGGAATTTATAAGAGCACGTCCGGGATAAATTCTTAAAGCAGCCTCAAGAACTTCCGGGGATGAAGAATCCAGACACAATGGTGCGTCGCATATACTGGAAAGCAGGTTAACTACATTTACCATTACTTCCTTCTCATCAATTCCTGGCATACCCACATTGACATCCAGAATTTCTGCACCCTTTTCAATCTGCTCATGGGCAAATCTTCTTATTTCATTAAAAGTACCTTCCTTGAGTTCTGCCTGAAGGTTTTTCTTACCGGTGGGATTAATACGTTCGCCTACAATGGCCACCGGCTTATTAACGCCAAAAAACACAGTTTTTCTTGAAGAGGTAATAGCACTATATTGGCTGAAAACAGGTTGTTGAGGTGCTAAACCCCTACAGTTCCTGTACAGCTCCTTTATATAATCAGGAGCTGTTCCACAGCAGCCTCCAATGAGATTCACACCAGCTTGAACGAAACGCTCTGCATATGAACCGAATTCTTTTGCTTCCATATCAAAAACAGTTACACCATTTACAAGCCTGGGTAATCCGGCATTAGGTTTTGCCATCAGTGGTACCTTTGCATATGGTTTCATTTTAGCTATAATCTCCAACATATGCTCCGGACCAGTAGAGCAATTACAGCCTACCACATCGGCGCCAAGACTTTGAAGGGTTATGAGAGCAGTAACAGGATCAGTTCCGGTAAGAGTTCTCAAGCTTTCGTCAAAACTCATGCTTACACAAACCGGCAGGTCGCAGCTCTCTTTTACAGCTAAAAGTGCTGCCCGGGCTTCTTGAATATCAAGCATTGTTTCAATAACAAACAGATCCACTCCCCCAGCCAGCAAACCTCGCACCTGTTCCTTATAAATTTTTACACATTCTTCGAAATCCATGTCTCCAAGAGGTTTTATAAACCTGCCTGTAGAAGCTATATCTCCTGCTACCAGGCACTTTCCGTCGGCAGCCTCCTTAGAAAGTTCCGCAAGCTTCTTGTTTATTTCAAAGGTTTTATCACTGAGACCAAACTCACCAAGCTTTACACCATTTCCACCAAAGGTACAGGTGTATATTATGTTTGAGCCCGCATCAATATATGCCTTTTGAATTTCCTTGATTACATCAGGATTTTCTATAACCCACTGCTCAGGACAAACTCCTGCGGGCATTCCTCTTTTTTGAAGTTCAGTACCCGTTGCACCGTCAAGTATTAGTATATTTTGATATATAAGCTCTTTAAACTGTGTAATATTCATTTACTTAATTCTCCTTTTTCCTCTACTCCAGCAATGGCAATAACTGATTTTTCGGGAATGAGCATAAACTTTTCTGTAAGCGACATGTTTAGCTTATTAAGCTGAAGAATTTCAAAAATATCTTTTTGATAATGGAGTGGTAAATCTCCAAATCCAGGACTATATCTATGCTTGGTTAACTTTTTTCCCTCTTTTGCAAGCAACTTGTCCAGCATTTGAACTATCCAGTCAAGGGCAGCATCTGCAGTTTGTGAAGCTACAGAGTCAAGAATTACCGCTTTTGAAGCATTACCTTTTTCTATTTCGTCAAAAACAGCCCTTATGACCTCATGTCCCACAGTGGATGCCATGAGGAAAACACTTTGACTGTTGGCCAAAAGTTTTGCTAAGCTTTCACTTTTTATTTTTAGTTTATTGTTAAGCACAACACCATCGGGATGCTTTTCTAAAATGGATAAATTCAAGTAAGCACCTGCTGGTTTGCACATAATACCGCCCTGCTTGATGCAATTATCGATTAGCATGAAGTCGTTCGGTTTTAGCTCAGTTACACCGTTCCTATAACCCAGTCTTGATAAAATCCTGTCCTTCCTGGGTACAGCGGGAATATTCTCAAAATATTTTATTCTGCTTACTAAGGTTTGGTCCAAGAAATCCAACTCCAAATCAGAGACTTTTTTTAAATGTCACCTTTTAGTTTTTTATATTATATTTCCTTTTTAAGGTAACGTCAACATCTGGTAAGTTTTACATACCATCTCAAAATAAAATGACATGACTAAAGATAGCATGTCAAAATCAAATCCATAAATGTATAAAATATTTAATTCAAATATTATAATAGTACTACTTTTGCAGTATTACTTTTTTACCATTATAGTGTATGGTAATTTCAGGCTGATAAATAAGTGTCCCATCAAATACAAAAGTATACCAGTTTTTATTTTTAAAGATAAATTTTTCAGTTGTTGTTCTATTATATTTGGATAGTATTTTGCTGACTTCCTTATCGAATATTGGACGTTCCAACTTATCTCCACCAGAATTTGATAATGTTATTCCATCCAACTTAATATCCTCTTTCTTTGCTGTTATATGTTCAGCACATATATCCACACCTAAATACAAACTACGTTCCGGAGATACATCAGTAATATATGAAAGAAAATCAAATTCATCGTCTTTATTACGTATTTTATTAACTGCCTCCTTATATGAACGGTTTTCTAATGAAAAGGGAGAAATAATGGCAATAAAATGTACACCATCTTCAGAATACCCGGTATATACCAGGGAATGTTTCAGTTGAGACCTTATTTCAGTATAATTTTCTTTAACAAAAGTGTTTTCTTCCTCCGAAAGAGTAAACATGGAATTAAGTCCATTAGCTCTGTCAGAAGCCAATATCATATTATATTCCGACTTATCACCTGATTGAACTTTCTTTATCAAAGTTCTGAACTCACTTAACAACTGATTTTTAACAGATTCAGGTAAAGTTTCAGAATTATCTGATTTATTCAAACCTGCTCCCGGATTCTTATCGGTAAAACTTTCAGTTGATACGCCCCAACCTTCAACTTTATTCTCCAAATTAAAAACAACGAAGAAAACCCCTGTTGGGAACTTATATTCATATACAATTGCATCGGGCTCCTCGTGTGAGTAATAATCTTTACCGTACAGATCTTTAAGACGCTGAATACTGTCTCCCGACTTAAGCCCTTTAGAAGTTTGGAAGTTTTGTGTTTTATATGCATACATTTCATAGAGTACCTGGTTAATATCAAAATGAAAGCGTATGCAATCAGAAATAACAATACTGCCTGCACTACCATTATCATCTTCAAATTCTATTTTCATGTTTCTTGATTTGAGCAATGCCTTAACTTCTTTTTTTGTCATACCCAGATTAAAGGTTCCGGTAGAATTTTCGGTTTGATCGTTGATTATAATTTCTAAATTGGATAATTTACTCTTTGAAACCGTACTATGGTTTGAATCACTATGGCTTAAGTCACTATCAGTTAAATTATTGTCAGATACCACAGATATATCACCACTATTTACCTGATTGTTTTTTATCTGACTGTCTTTGTCAACTCCGGCTTGCTCAGAAAAATCCATTGAAATTGAAGAATCATTACTTTTTTCAGTATTAATATTAATTGTTGCAGTGCCGTTTCTGCAGGCACATAAAATAAATAAAAGAATGATTAAAACAATACAATGTAAAACTTTTTTATACATTTTATACTCCCTTTATATATATTTCATTAGTTGCCAAGGAAGGAAAAATGCATATAGTCTTTTGAACTCTTCCAGTCTCCTCCCCATATCCAACCATGTTTTTTAAAGGTCATGACCACAATGCCATCAGCAGGCATTGAGTATTTATTTTTACCGGGTTCGTATAGCTTTCCTGATATTATTTTATTATCTTTGATCATATAATTTTCATTTGGATTTATATCAATTGCTGTACCATAGGAGTGATGTGATAAACTGCTGCCTGCAGCCATCTTTCTGAAATTATATCCTCCTACCGACTTAATTGGAAATTTTTCACCACTCTCATATATTTCATTAAATATAGCCTGAACATCATTCTTCAAGTTTTTGTTAATGGTTAATGAAGCATTACGGGTGTATAAACTACCTTTATTGTCGTAATCCCACACTTTTACCGTTATTGTCACCATGTTTTTTGAAGCTTCACTTTCTGTTGTGTAATACTTTCTGTCTTTACCAAACACAACTTCTTCCTTTTGCGTTTTTGTCATGTCGGCATAAGGAGCCGTATCTTCTGATTTATCTTTCTTTGTATTGTCAATGCCTTTTGTATTTTTGTTATTTGTATTATCATTATTTGTTGAGGTCTTTTTATCGTTTACAGCATCAGTATTATTGTCTTTACTTGAACCAATTTTTTTACAGGAATTATAGGTCTTATTTCTTCTGCTCTTGTAATTACCCATAACGCTGTTTGCCAATGCAGCCTCATGTATCTTATCTAGAGTCAGCCCATTACCTCCGCCTGCAGCCTTAACGATTTCAATTGCTCTGTCAGGACTCTGGTTATATAAATCTGCAAAGTACACAAGGGTCTGATTGTCTGTAATCCCAAGTCTTTTACCTGCACTTATATATCCTCCTACATCTGTTTTGGACTGTTCATCCTGTGCAGCCTTACCTTCTGTAGTTTTCAACAAATTCGATATTGCAGTGGCTTCTGAATCAGTCAAAGTCCTTGTTTTCCAATAGTTATCTCCGCTGTCAAGATTATCATAAATACTTTTTGGCAGCGTACTTTTAGCTAAAGAAGGATTCTTATCTCTTATCTTGATTAACAAATCTCTAGCTCTGGTTCCATGCCATTGAATTTTACCAATACTTAGAGCACCGTTATCATCCTTAACAACTGTGCCATAGGAGCCCTCATTGCCAAAAATAACTTCTTCAGCTATAGAAACTAAATTTTTATCTCCACCACTTTCTGAACTTTTATTATTGCCAGATTTTGCTGGACTTTCATCTCCTTTTGTATTCTTACTTGTTGATTCATTTTTACTGTCCTTTGGTACGGTTTTATCTGACTTTTTGGGTAAATTAATAACCTGACCAGGATAAATTTTATTTCTATCTTTTATATTATTAAGCTTTACCAGCTCGTCAACAGTTGTATTGTATTTATTGGCAATAAAGCTTAGAGTGTCACCTGGCTTTACTATATATGTATTCTCATTTGATGTTGCTTTTGCTGCGTCACCTTTAGCTTCACTTTTTGATTCATTTTTATTGTCGGTTGGTTTAAGGCTACCCGTATTCTGGGGTAGAATTATAACCTGACCGGGATATATTTTATTTCTATCTTTTATATTATTAAGCCTTACCAACTCGTCAACAGTTGTATTGTATTTATTGGCAATAAAGCTTAGAGTGTCACCTGATTTTACTATATATGTATTGGTATTGGATACACTTTTTTCTGTGCTGCCGTTATTTACCGGATCAGGTGCATTAATTTCAGATAAAAGCTTTTGCGTTGCCTGATTTCCAATGGAGTGTTGCAGCAGTATAATATCTTGTCCGGTTAATGAATTTGGATTTCTGCGTAATCGCATTACTGTTTCCAAAATATTACTCATTGATGCTGTATTCTTTTTATTGCTGCTACTAACTTTTTGGTCAATATTTATATTGCCCCTGCTTTGGATTTGCTCCTGGTGTGTTAATCTTTCATACATAAGCACTCCACCCTTTATTTTACCTTATATTTGTAATTTTTGAAATAGTTTTCACTAATATAGGTAATTTGGGTTTCGATTTTACAACCAGTTTTTAAGTTTTTTTGTTAGTAAATTCATTTATAACCTTTCAGTAAAAATTAAACAGGACATGGAAAACCACGTCCTGTCGGATAAATTAATAAACTTTAAATTCGTAAAAACTAGCCCAGCTATCCGGTTCCAAACCTGTAACTGTTATTTTGACGTACCTTGCATTTCTGGCTGAAAAACTATCTTTTTGTGTCTGTTCAGATTTAGAATTATTAGTTTTATCAACTGCCACTGACCAGTTAATACCATCCTTTGAAACTTCTATCTTATATTTATACACCCTGTTTTTTTCCCAAATAATCTCAGTACCTGACAGGTCCAAATTGCTTCCAAGGTCAACCTGCCACCAGTGATTAACATTTCCATCGGCTGCACACCAGCGAGTATTACTATTTCCATCATTTCCATTTACAGCAGGGTTGCCGTTCTCTTCACTGTCAGAAATAACAGTCTTTCCTAAAGCTAAGTTATTTTTCACTTGATGAGTATATACTGTTACCGCTGAAGATGGAGCAGAGCTGTTACCAGCTGCGTCAATGGCATCTATTATATAAGTATATTTCGTGTTTTCAGAAAGCCCTGTATCAGAGAATGTTGTACCGGAATATACAGTTTGAACCAAACTGCCGTTTCTATATATTCTGTAAGCTAATACACCAATGTTATCAACAGATGCATTCCAACTTAAATTAACCTGATTACTGGAGACAGCAACTGCTTTCAGTTTTTGTGGGGTTGAAGGTGCTTGTAAATCTGCATCATAAAAATATAACTGACTCTTAGGTACAATTTGTTTTTTCTGACTTGGACTGGACCAGAATAATTTTACTTCTGCATTACCGGTTTTATCAAAGTATTCAAGTTTAATATCATATTTTTGGCCAGCAGTCAGTGTGATAGTTCCACTATCTTTCATTGAACTGTGTTCGTACCAGTTATCTATTATCTTTTTTCCATTTATCAAAAGTCTGACTCCATCATCTGAAACTGTATAAAATGTATATGTTTCAGAATATAACGGCTGGATTTGTCCAGTCCAGCGGACAGAAAATTCGTCGGATTCCATGTTTGGAATGGGTGCATTTTTCTGCCAATTAAAATTAATTGTTTCATCTATCCTTTGTTTTACTCTACTAGTAAAGTCAATGTTATTGAAATATTCTCCTTTAAGACCGTTTCCATTTCCTATGGTGACCTTCGGTGTCGGGGATTTGGTTTTTGCCACAACACCAGAACTTATATGTGAATTGTTACCAGACGCATCAAATGCAGCAACAGCATATTTATATGTTGTATCAGCTTTTAGACCAGTGTCGGTATATGTTGTTGTATTGTTGACTGTCTTGATTAAAACTCCATCTCTATATATTTTATATCCGGCAACTCCTACATTATCTTTTGAGGCTAACCAGTTTAAATTGATTTGATTTGACGAAATTGCAGTTGCGCGCAGTTTTTCAGGAACAGTCGGGGCCTGGGTATCTATTGCAGCAGAATAAAGCTGACGCTTGGGAACGATTTCTTTGGATTGACTGGGACTGGACCATAAAAGAGTTATTTTTCCGATTCCGGTATTATTGTAATATTCCAGCTTAATGTTATATTTTTGACCAGCCACAAGTCTAATAGTTCCATAGTCTTCAGTTTCACTATGATCATTCCAGTTGTCAATTAGCTTAGTCCCATTAATCCATAATCTGACTCCATCATCCGATTTTGTATAGAAGGTATATTCTTCGGAGTAAAGAGGCTGTATCTGTCCCGTCCAGCGTATTGAGTATGTGTCATTATCAATTCTTGAGTCAGGTGAATATTTATCCCAATATCCATTAATTGTTTCGTCTGTCCTTATAAATTTTAAGTCTGTGAGGTTCTTGTTATTATAGTATTCTCCTTTAAGTCCGTTTCCATTTCCATACCAGTAATTATTATTTGATACTGGGGTTTTTACATAGACCGGTTCACTGTGACTTGAAAGGTTACCTGCTGAGTCATATGCAGCCACTGAATACATATAAACTGTACCAGCCTTTAAACCTCTATCCCTGTAAGAAGTACCACTTGTGACATTTGCAATCTCAACACCGTCTCTGTATACTTTGTATCCTTTTACACCCATATTGTCGTAGGAGGCGTTCCAGTTTAAAGCCACTTCATTTGGTACAGGAGCTGTTGCTATAAGTGTGGTTGGAGCAGTTGGTGCTTGATTATCAGTTAGCGATCCTGTTTTTTTACCAAAAACTTTAAATTCATAAAAGCTTGCCCAGCAGCCTGATTCCAGACCGGTGACAGTAATTCTTACATATCGGACAGCATTTACACTGAACCTGTCTGTTTGAGTCTGTTGCTTATCATTATTTTTGGTTTTATTTACCACTGTTTTCCAATCACGATTGTTGAAAGATACCTCAATTTTATACTTATATATTTTGTTTGCCTTTTCCCATATTACTTCGGTACCAGTAATATCATACACAGCTCCAAGATCCACTGACCACCAGTGATTTAATGAACCATCTGCAGCACACCAGCGAGAATTCGGATTTCCATCATTTCCCTTGTAGTTTTCATTTCCTGATTGTTGGCTATCCGAATATGACTTTTTATTTAGTGCTATATTGTTTTCATTTGAACTGTTTGAAAATATAACAACTCTGTCAGCAGTAATGCTGTTACCCTTGGAATTTTTATTTTTGCTTCCGGTAACCCGTACCTTTAATGTATGCTGCCCTTCTTTCAACTTAGGGCTTGAATACATTAGTACGTTGTCTTTTCTATCAGAAGAATAATAATCTATATTAGTTTCTTTACCATTATCTATTGATACAGCGGCAATCCCATGATTATTGGCCTTGGCTCCATATAGTTTTATTTGATTACCATAGAATTTTACTGTAAAATATGAATTACGTTCAGAGGACCAGTGGTTATCTTCTAAATATGCATTTTTCTGAGTACCATAGTTCCATTTGCCTCTATATTCAAATTGGTTAAACCCTGTACCCATTATATTATCATTGATACTGATACTGCCATTATCATCAATAATAACATTTCCTGTTCCTTCTTTGATTTCTATGTTTTTACCAAGAACTTCTGCTATAAATTTTATTAATGATATAGTCTTATTTTTATTGTTGGCAGTGAAAACACTGTTTTTTATTTCAAAGCCGTTTACTTTTATAACCCTAGTTTTAAGATTCATTACCAGTGTTATATTACCGGATTTTATTGTTATAATTTTTGATGTATCATTCCAGTCTACGTTGGCCCCAAGACCTTCTTCTATAATCTTTACAGGTAATTGGAAATCATTGTACCTTATAACAAATCCATCATTGAGCCAATACTGTTTACCATTAATAATAACTGAAGCTGTTTCATTACCTTTCTGATTATTTTTAGTATTACTTTCATTGGGTTTAGCATATACAACCGCTGCTGAAAGCAGCATTGCAATTGTCAGAAGGACACACAAAAATTTCTTCATATAGATAACCTCCAAAATTATAGTAAAAAATTATCTTTTAGTCCATTATATTCAATTACCGATTCTAATTTATGGAAGTCATTTAAATATAACAGTAATGTAAGTTTCTTGTAACAGTACGATAATTTACCACTTTATTATTTGTAACCTATTTATAAGAGTAGAATAATTTTGAGACTGGTTCTATATAAAAATTAAAAAACCACATAATCGGACAGTCAGGCGATTTTGTGGTTTTTTATATGTTATAATATGTCAATTATAGAAATGATACTTAAAAATGTTTATTTTAGATAACTCTTTTAGCTCCAATATAAGTACCTTTATATTCTGAAAGCTTCTGTATACGTACAGCTCCATTTGAGGAAGATGCATGAATAAAACGATCTCCTCCCAGGTATATACCAGCATGATCTATCACCCCTGATGCTTTACGGGAAGAGGCATCAAAGAATAGAATGTCTCCTGGTTTAAGCTGACTTTTGGAAACTTTAACTCCGTTTGAATACATGCTTTGGGTTGATCTGTTAAGTTTTATACCAAACTTCTGGTATACATATGATACAAATCCTGAGCAATCAAAGCCACTTTGCGGGCTACTTCCACCGTATTTATATTTAACTCCTGTAAATTGCTTTGCATAGGCAACAATTTTGTCGTTTATTGATTCTTCATTAACAGCCAAAGGTGTTATTGCTGTCGTATTGGTAGAACGTGATACTTTTGCCGAAGTTGTATTAGCTGAAGCTGATGCTTTCGATGTATTGGTAGATGAAACAAACTTAGCAGCTGCATATCCTACTTTTGATCCAATTTTAACTTTGTTCCAGCCATTTACAGTATCAAGAATAACAACAGCAGTATTCTTTTTGAGTAATGTTATTTTTTTGTATTGGTACCCGGTCCTTTTCTGAAATTAACGCCATTTGCATTAATTTTTCCCTGGGTTGAAATTACGTTTATATAATCGTCTTTCACCCATCCTGTCTTATTATTATAAGAGACTTTATACCAACCGTTGGATTTATCAACCACTGTTACAGTTGATTTGCTTAATTTCCCAATAACCGTTGATGATGTATTTGGAGCCTTCCTAAAATTCACATTTGTACCGGTGATTTTTCCAGGTACTGAGGCTGCCATTGCAAATGATGTAAGAAATGTAAGAGATATTGCTATAAAACAACCAGCCAGTACCTTGTATAATTTATTTATCATTAGTCCTCCTATAGTGCGCTTCCGAAGTTAGCTGCCGGGTTCGGGTAATAGGATCACCCTACCATTCATATGGATTAACCCCCTTTTCTGGTTCCTCCGTACCTCTTATGAGGATTCAGCGTTTTTACCATCATCAATAACTTTTTTCCTGATGATGGGGTATGCTGTCAGATTTATTTACTCACAGCAGTTGTAGTTTACTGCTTTCACTACCTTTCTGAATTTACCAGTTAACCAGTTTAAATAATATTTTACTATATTATTTGACTTGAATAAACCCTTTTTAGTGGTATGGAATAAATTGGACTCATTTATTGGGTTATTGCCTTCTTGAATTTATTAAGAAGGCGTAGAAAATGATTAGCCTCACGTAAGGTATGATCACCCAGGAGAGGAATAATAATTGATTTTATTTTACAACCAATCAGTCCTTGTGTTCCCTGTTCCTTAAAGTTACGAATTCTTACAGCTGCATTTAAACTATCTTCAGTTACTTTCCCGACTGGTATTGCCATGTTCATGGCTGCTTTGACTTCTAAAATCAACTGGTCAAATTCATTTCCGAAATCATTTGCAGTATTAATAAGTTCATTTTCAGTGGGGTCAAGTAAACCACGAATGAATTTTGAATGCTCAGCCATTATTCTATTCCAGAAAAGCTCCTGATCCAGAATTTCATTTTCAATGATCACATCTTCCCTGTTTTGCAATTGCTGTATCATTTTTAAATACAGCTTTGCTTCCCGCATAATATGCTCAATAAGTAAGGGATAATTAACAGTGAACATTTTGCAGGAAAGTACATTATTAAGGATATTTGCTTTAAAATTAATCAAGGCTTGAACTAAGCTGATTGCCCTATTGTTAATTGAGATAACTCTACGTTCAAGAATTGGATTTACTGCAACTGAATTGCTGCCCGTTATTCTACTTTCAGCTTGGGTTATATTGGTTGGTATACTGACTCCTGTATAAAAAGAAGTAAGCAATTCAGCATCTTTTGTATATGGAGTTACTACTTCGCCCGAATTAATAACCGTATTACTTACATTACCGTCGGAAATCGCCGCTACATCTGCCAGCAGCTTGTCAAATTCCATTCTGAATTCATTTGCTGTTCGTGTAAATGAACTATCCTTTGGTGTAAAACCGACCTGGAGAAAGAAGGAGTGCTCCTTCATAATTCTTAAAAAGAATAGATGCAGTTCCAGGGACAAACGTATAAAATCGTAATTAGAAAGCATATAATTCAACCTTTCAAAATAAAATTCACTTCAATATACTTTATGTTCACAAACATAAACTGTTACTAACCAATCAAATGTTATAAAACCATCAATTTGATTTATACTATCTATATATTCTAATAACCTATACTTGATTGGAGTTTGGTATGTTCACTGACAAAAGACTTATGAAAGCCTATAAAAACGCCAGAGTTGAGACTATAAATGAAAATTCCAGATTCATATTTTTCAGCGATTGTCATAGAGGTGATGACAGCGTATCAGATGAATTCAGCAGAAATCAGAACATATTAAAAATGGCATTAGAATATTACTTTGAAAAAGGATATACATACGTCGAGGTTGGAGATGGCGATGAACTATGGGAATATCCAAAATTTAAACATATAAGATTGGCCCATAGTGACGTGTTCGCTATATTAAAAAAGTTTCATGATAATAACAGGCTGATTATGATGTACGGTAATCATAATATTTATTTACGGAATAAAGAGTATGTCAGAAACAATTTCTATAAATTCTATGATGATTACACCCAGGATATGCATGACCTATTTGTAGGACTTAACCCTATTGAAGCTTTACTTCTAAAATATTCAAGCTCAGGACAGGAGATTTTCATTGTTCACGGGCATCAGGGAGATCTGATGAACGATCAGCTTTGGGTTATAAACATGTTTCTTCTCAGATATTTTTGGAGATTTATGCATGTTGTGGGTTTTCAGAATCCTTCCAGCCCCGCCAGAAACCATTTTAAAAGACATAAAATTGAGAAAACCTATAAGAAGTGGATTTTAAAGCACAGGAAAATGCTTATCTGTGGTCACACACACAGACAAAAATTCCCTAAGCCGCAGGAACTTCCCTATTTTAATACCGGCTGCTGTATTCACTCAAAGGGTATTACAGGTATAGAAATATTAGATGGTAAAATAATGATGGTTGATTGGCGGATAAAAGCAGATAACGATGGGGTTTTGCATATTGAAAGAAATATTATGAGAGGACCTGAGCCTATTGAAAAATTTGATGATATTTTTTTCAAAAACTATGCAGTTAATTTTAAGCTTGATGTAAAAAGTGATTAATAAACTAAATAACATATGTATCATAATTAATTCGATAAAATATATAATAATTCATACGATAATCAGTATGGAAATTTAATGGTATAACAAGAAAGTTTATATTTTAGTACATCTTTCCATTTTATACCATTGATTTATAAGGCTATCCAACTTTTGACTCAGAGTCAGTATTTCTTTCCCATCAAGAGATTTACCCTCAGCTATTTTTATATTTATCTCCAGTCGTAAATCATTTATTTTTTTCTTGATTACTGTTAACTCTTTCATTTTGGCTCCTTTCCGAAAAAATAATTAATTTGTTGTAATATCTCTCCTTTCCCCAAAAATTAATATACTTTTAATAGCTCAATAAATGTAAATTATCTATAAAAAATGCATAATTGCAGCTTTAATTAATAAGAAAATAGATGATATAATTTAACTATAGTTTTAATTTCCGATAAAAATAATTCTAACAATAAAATATTATACATCAAATTAAAATTACAAAATAGTAAATAGTAGTAAGTACTGTATATCTATACGTATTTTTTTATTAAAAGTTTTACAAAATTACCAAAATTTTATCTTTTAGGGAGAAATTTATGAAAAGCTTAGCGGAATATGAGATGCCTGACTTATTGAGAGATTTTCTGAACTATTTACAGACTATCAAAGGAAAATCAATAAATACAGTAAAAGTATATTTTTATGATTTGAGGGTTTTCTTTCGTTTTTTAAAAATACATAGAAATATAGTTGATAAAAATGTAGAATTTGATGAAATAAGTATTATGGATGTTGACGCTCAGCTTTTGGGTTCTGTTACATTAAGTGATTTATACTCATATATGTCCTTTGTAAGCAACAACAGGGACAATACATCTTATGCCCGGGCAAGAAAAGTAGCAAGTTTAAAAACTTTTTATAATTATCTGACTACAAAGGCAAAGCTGGTGGACTTTAACCCAACCAGTGAATTGGAGTCACCAAAAATTATGAAAAGATTACCAAGATATTTAAATGTAGATGAAAGCAAAAAACTGCTTTCATCTGCTACTAAGGTTGAAGGTCCCAATTCAGTAAGAGATTATGCCATACTTACTATTTTTCTTAATTGCGGAATTCGTCTGTCCGAACTTGTTGGAATCAATTTAAATAGTATAAAAAATGACACCTTGACGGTTATAGGTAAAGGTAACAAAGAACGCAGTATACCATTGAATAATGCATGTATACAGGCTATAAACGCATATTTGAAAGTCAGACCCGTTAATGGTATTAAAGATCGCAATGCCCTGTTTATAAGTGCTCATAAGCAGCGAATAAGTAAAGAGTCGGTTCAGAAAATTGTTAAAAAGTACATAAAGGAAGCAGGACTTGACCCTCAGCGATATTCTACACATAAGCTCAGACATACTGCAGCAACATTGATGTATAAATATGGAAATGTGGATATTAGAGCACTACAAGAGCTTTTGGGGCATCAGAGTATTTCAACTACAGAAATCTATACTCATCTGGACCAGCAGCAGCTTAGAGAAGCTGTAAACAGAAATCCTCTGGCAGATTTTGACTCGTCAGAAATTACTGCCGAAAATGAGTAATAAAAAGATTGCTTTGAACCAGCAACACATTTACGGGTGATGATTTTCTTGCAATCCCATTAATATGAGGGAGTTTTCATTTTATGTATTATACTCCCTCCAATGCTTTGTGAAATACCCATAAAACCTGTACCCGTTAGGGCTAAACTGAATGTTATACTGAATTAATAATTGATATAATAATAAATTTCCATTTCACATTATCACCTGAATTCCGGTTTTTCTCTATCTTCTTCTGTTACAGGATTTGTATCATCAACTCTTGGTGTTTTATCATCACTAATGGCAGGTGGTCTATCCTTTATATCCCAAATTGGTGCCCGAATGATTGCGTCTCTTATTCCATTTTTTGATGTTGGAGCTATGGGTGTCATATAAGGTACTCCAACCGACTTTAATTTACACAAATGGAGGACTAAAACCAATAGTCCCATAAAAACACCATAAAATCCAAATGTAGCAGCGAGAATCATTAAAACAAACCGTATTACCCGAATACAATTTGACATTGTATAGTTTGGTAATGCAAAGCTTGATAATGCAGTTAATGAAACAATAATTACTATAGTAGCAGATACAATACCTGCCTCAACTGCTGCCTGACCTATAACCAATGCACCAACGATGGATATTGTCGGTCCAATGACCCTGGGCATTCTTACCCCGGCTTCTCTCAGTATTTCAAAGGTTATCTCCATAATAAAGACTTCGACAAAAGCTGGAAATGGCACTCCTTCCCGCTGGGCTGCAATACTGATCAGTAATTGTGTTGGTATCATCTCCTGATGAAATGTTGTTAGTGCAATATAGCCTGAAGGTACAATGAGAGTAAGCAGGAAAGCAATATATCTTATGATTCTGATTACAGAAGAAACTGCATATGGGTAATAATAGTCTTCGCTTGATATCAGAAAGTCCATAAAAAGCCCTGGAGCAGTCAATACATATGCTGTACCATCCACAAGAATAGCTACTCTTCCTTCAAGTAAAGCAGCAGAAACAGAATCGGGCTTTTCTGAAATTAAAAATTCAGGAAAAATTGAATATCTGTCATCCTTAATCAACTCTTCAATATAACTGCTGTCAAAGATGCTGTCTATATTTATAGATTTAAGCCTTCTTCTGACTTCATTTACAATTTCCTGTTTTGCAATTTTGTCAATATACATAATCACTATCTTAGTTTTTGTTACATATCCTACAGATAAGTCCTCCACCCGTAAGGATTTGTTTTTAATACGTTTTCTGAGAAGGGAAATGTTTACACTTATATTTTCAACAAAGCACTCTTTAGGTCCCCTGATAACATTCTGAGATGTAGGCTCTGTTATTGATCTACCTTCAACATAGTAAGTATCAATGGAAAAAAACTTGTTGTACCCATCAACTAAGAATACGGTTTTGCCGCATGTTAATTCATCTGTCAAAGATTTTAAATCTGTGCCTTCATGTAAATTCCTGAATCCACTGAGAGTATTTTTGAATAAGTAAAAATAGCCTTCAGGAGTAAAATCCTTTAATTTACTTTGCACTTTCAGAACTTCTGCTATTTCAGAGGACAGACTGTTAATAGTATTTTTTTCCACCAAATTGTCAAAATAAATACTTACATAGTTTAACTGATTATCTTTACATAGATTAATATACAGGTCACTGGAGTTGCCAAATTCATTTTTTATTTTTTGTATGTTAATATTATATCTCTGCTTAAATTTTCAGGTACATAAGTAAAACTAGTATTTGCTGCTTTTTTCCGAAATAAATTTCTAAATAGCTTCATATTAACCTCCCAGGCCACCCAGCGGCTTGATACATAGAAGCCTTGATTCATTTGTGGCTTTGACACTTGAGTCTTTGACCCGATTAACATTTGCAATCATTCAATGAAAAATATATTAATCTCTTTTATTATTACAATTATGGTTACTAAATATTCGCAATAAAAAAGTGCCTTGTCAATTCTGCAGTCTTACAGTATTGACCAGACACTTATATTAATGTTTCATAATACTATTTAATTTTATAGGACTCTCCAATAAGTCGTGCCTTTTTGGTACACTCATTCATAGCATCCATGATGGTGTATCTGAACCCGTTCTTTTCAAGGGCATTTACAGCCTCGATTGTGGTTCCGCCTGGAGAACACACCTGATCTTTCAATACACCTGGATGCAACCCTGTTTCCAGTACCATTTTTGCTGATCCCAGCACTGCTTGTGCAGCAAGTCTGTACGCCATGTCCCTGGGTATTCCTGACAACACCGCACCATCTGCCAGGGCCTCTATGAACATAAATACATATGCGGGGCTGCTGCCGGTCAGAGCAGTGACTTCACTCATTAAGTTTTCGCTGAGGTATTCACATTTCCCTGCACAATCAAACATCTTCTTAACTATGGACAGCTCAAGCTCAGTCACATTCTTATTATGACAGATTAGTGTCATTCCCTCCCCTACCATTGCAGGAGTGTTGGGCATGGAACGAACTATTTTTTTATCGGTACCCAGAATGTCCTCATAAAAACTGACAGGTATGCCCACGGCAAAGGATACAATCACCTTATTCTGATCTATTTCAGACTTTAGCTCCTCTAAAACATTTTTAAGAATATTGGGCTTTACGGCAAGAATAATTATATCCGACCATTGAACCAGTTCTTTTGCTGATCCAAAATAATCAATACCTGTTTCTGCCTTAAGCCGGTTCATTTTATTCTTATCCACATCAAACATAGAAATCTTTTCTGTTGGTAAAAAGTTGGCTTTTACCAGACTTTTTATCAGTGCAGAACCCATGTTTCCCGTTCCCACAAATCCTAATTTAATATCCATATTGTTATCTCCATTCATTATAAACTGCTGAACATTTACTTCTTTATTTGAGTATAACAAACATATAACCCATATTTAAAGAATAACTTAAGGATATTCCATGAAAAAATATCCTTAAGTTATTAACAGGGTTTACAATTTAATTTATTATTTCTGATATAAAGGATATTTATTGCAAAGGGCTTCAACCCTGCTGCGAACACTTTCCTTAGAATTGTCAAAATCAGTAATTGTGAGATAAATCAAGTCTGCTATTTCCTTCATATCATCTTCATTCATGCCTCTTGTAGTAACAGCAGGAGTTCCAAGTCTGATACCACTGGTAATAAATGGGCTCTGAGTATCAAAAGGAATTCCGTTTTTATTACATGTAATATGGACTTCATCCAGCTTATGCTGTGCCTCTTTACCTGTAATATTCATATTTGTAAGGTTTACCAGCATCAAATGATTGTCTGTACCATCTGAAACAAGCTTGAAGCCTTTATTCATAAGTGCTTCGGCTAAAGCTTTAGCATTTTTTACAATGTTTTTCTGATAGGCTTTGAATTCATCACTGAGAACTTCCTTAAAGCTCACAGCTTTAGCAGCAATAACATGCATTAAAGGACCTCCCTGATTTCCAGGGAATACAGCACTGTCAATCTTTTTGGCATATTCCTGTTTGCATAAAATCATACCACCTCTGGGGCCTCTTAATGTCTTATGTGTTGTAGTAGTAACCACATCTGCATATGGAACAGGGTTTGGATGAAGTCCTGCAGCAACCAGACCTGCAATATGAGCCATATCAACCATTAAAATGGCTCCAACTTCATCTGCTATTTCTCTGAAAGCCTTAAAGTCCAAGGTTCTTGGATATGCACTTGCACCTGCAACTATTATTTTTGGTGAATTTTCCTTAGCAATTTTCCTAAGTTCTTCGTAATCAATATAGCAATTATCTTCTCTTACGCCATAGGGCACAACTTTGTAGTATTTTCCTGAAATGTTTACAGGGCTGCCATGGCTTAAATGTCCGCCATGAGCAAGATTCATTCCTAAAATAGTATCTCCCGGATTAAGAAAAGCAAAATATACTGCTGAATTTGCCTGAGCACCGGAATGAGGTTGAACATTTGCATGCTCGGCACCAAAAATTTCTTTCGCTCTGTCAATAGCAAGCTGTTCAATTATATCAACATACTCACAGCCACCATAATATCTTTTTCCCGGGTAGCCTTCAGCGTATTTGTTTGTCAAAGGAGTTCCGAGAGCTTCCATTACTGCATCGCTTACAAAGTTTTCAGATGCTATCAACTCGATCTTGTTTCTTTGTCTGTTTACTTCAAGTTCAATAGCCTCAGCAACCTGAGGATCCATTTTTTTTATGGTATCAATATTGTACAACGTTAACCTCCACTCCTGTCAAATAACTATTGACAAAATATTTAATAATTATATTATAGTCTTCCATAAGTGAATATTTGTATTTCTATGAAAGACTCCTATTAAATTATAATAAAACTAAATAATGAATGTCAATTAAATATAAAAAAATAAATATGCAGAAAATTATATAATTCTACATATTTATACAAAATAAAATATATTAAATTACCTTATACAGTTCATCGGCACCTGGTGGCTCAATACATTGAACAGTATTCTCTTTTTCGCCTACCAGTAGTCTTTCATTTTTATTTGCAGTAATTGAACCAATTATTGTTGCATTAATATTCTGATTCTTTAAAATACTGCAGAGCTCTTCACCTTTTTGACAGGTTATAAGCATACATCCAGATGAAATTAATTTAAGAACATCCAATTGAAGTTCTTCACATATTAATGCAGTTACTTCATCAACAGGAATTTTGTCCTTGTGAATAATTATTCCTGTTCCCGAAGCCTCTGCTATCTCCCAGGCCGCCCCCAGAACACCGCCTTCTGTAATATCATGCATTGCAGAGACTCCAAATTCTCCTGCAATAACCCCCTCCCTGACAACGCTGATAGAATTAATTAGGCTTTTTGCTTTTTCAAGCTGCTGTTGTGATAACTTACCTGAGATTCTATACTCAAGGTCATTTGCAATAATTGCAGTACCTTCCAGGCCTGCACTTTTTGTTATTATCACGCAGTCACCGGGTTGAGCACCTCTTGATGATACAATCCTGTTTTTTGGAGCCTTCCCTACACAGGTTGATGAAATGACCAACTTGTTAACAGCAGGAGTAACCTCTGTATGTCCTCCAATGATTTCAACATTTAAGGAGGCAGCAGTGGTTGTTATCTGATCCATTACCCTTCCTATTTCTTCCTCAGTTGTCCCAACCGGGCAAAGAATTGTTAACATTAGTCCAATAGGGGTTACTCCGCAGGATGCTATGTCATTACAGGAAATATGAACTGCCAGTCGTCCAATATCATTAGCCGCACCAGTAATTGGGTCGGTTGAAAGTATACATGCGTAATCTTCAAAGTCTATTGCTGCACAATCTTCACCTATACCAGGTCTGAGAATAACATCTTTCCTGAACTTATTAATCTTACTGAGTACTATTTTTTCAAGTATTTCATTTGGTATTTTACCGGCCTCCATTATATAAACATATCTCCTTTTTATACAGCTGACTGAGCCAACTGGTCTTTTGCCAACTGATACTGATCTCTGGCCATATCAATTAATTTTGGATTTCTTCTGGCTTCCGGAGAAGAAACGAGACGGCTGAACCATTGTATAGATTCCTCCAGCTTACCTACACGTCTGAACAGTTCTGCTATTATATACATGCAGGTATATTCATCAAGCTTGTCCAGCGGAAATCTCTCTTTTAAATAAGCTTCATTATATGAATCTACTGCAAAATTTAAAAACTCCATCTCTTTTTTGGTGTCTCCTTTATCTCTATACAACCAGGCAATTCTCAGACACACTTTTGCTAGCTCACTGGCCTTAGCATTTCTTACTTTCAGGTTGAGAAGTGCAAGCTTAAATGCTTCAAGGGCCTTATCCACATCTCTTTCTCCTGTAAAGCTTCTTTTGACCCAATTCTTAGAGATATTTTCTCTAATTGCAGGAATATCCCTTGTAAAAATTCCTTCAAATTTGTCCTGAAGAGATGCATAACCACAGTTTTCACATACCCAGACATCATAATAAAGTACATTTAAATCTTCATAATGCACACACATATCTGTGTCCCGAGATTTAACCTTGCATCCCTTTGTTTTAACCTTAGTAACCTCTATTTCTCTGTTACATACAGGACACATTACTTTTTTGTTATAAAGTAAATCATTCATTTTGGCATACCCCTTTAATCACTTGTAATTTTATATACATGAATATAGCATTATCCCAGGCGAAAATCATTACATGTAATTTTTTAGTATATAATATTATCTTTTATATTTATTTGATATTATCTCATATTGTTATCGGTTTATAGGACTGATTTTTAAATACAGTTTCTTAACCAGTATCTATATAATTAAATATTTTAATTGCCGCTAAGTGTTTCATATGTTCTTTTGTTGACAGCATACTGCCCTCGCACCGGTTTGTATATATCCTGACTAATAATTTCACTCTTAATTAATGCTCCATGTTCATCATATATATCCCTATACAAAACAACTTTTAAACCTTTTCTTTCTCTGATTCTTACCTTTACCTGTCCGTCTGACAGATTGTTGTTAATGACATATTCCGGCTCTGGAGGTGTATATTCCTCAATAATAACAGGTCTTAGTACAACATTTAATCTCTTACTGTCATTATTCCTACCAATTATTTTTACTGTAATGCTGCCATCATTAATTTCTGAAACAATACAAATAGTATAATTCTTATTGTTCTTAAATTTCAAGTCTATATATCCTTCAGATATTGTTGCATCCTGTCCGGGAGGCACATAACCCAAAGGTATGGAATGATGTACTCTGCTTGTTATCTCCAGGCATGACAAAAGAGCAGCATTATACAAAGTTGTTGCAACCTGGCATACTCCACCGCCGGTTCCCGGAACAACCTGACTTTGCATTATTATTGGTGCACGCATGTAGCCGTTTTCCAAGGATCTTGGACCAAGTGCCCGATCCATTGAAAATTCTTCACCCGGCAATAGTACGTAATTATTAATCTTTTTTGCTGCCACTTCAATATTATGAGCTCTGTTACTGTTAGAAGCATTAAATCTCGTAGTAAATACTGCTAATATATCTTTTAAATCCTTTACATCATCTACAGTAATTGATGGCTTTACTGACTCAACACTGAGACATATATCACTGAAATCTCTGTTCAGCAGCCGGGCTTCAATTAGTTTTATATTGGTCTCAAGATCAAGTTTTTTACCATATACTTCTTTAGTATATTTTATTTTACCATAATTATAATCATATGTGGAGTTTGATGGAGAAAAATCGACTTGTTTTTTAAGTTTCGACAGATGTTTAGTCAGCTTAGCTTTATCATAGCTTGATGAAACAATCAGATTTATCGGTGTCTTTTTCAATCTTTTAACGGTAATAAGCCTTTCAAACCAATTACCTGTGCGACCAAGATTATAGGCTTTATTTATTGTGGTTTCAAAATCAAATCTGAAATTTATTTCTGACAGCGGTAATATCCAGGATTCTTCCTCAACAAGCAGATTTATGAAGGACTTGCCATAGTTTTTTTGGAATTCCTTTTTTAATTCCATTAATGCTTCTGTTTTTGTAAGTCCTGCTACATTAACACCATCAATGTAAATACCGTTATAAAAATACTCGTATGATAAAATGTCACGAATTTTTATAAAATTAATAATTCCGTAGGCCGCAGTGCTGATTATAATAACCGAAAATACCAATTTGATTATTTTCCTGTAATGTGATTTCAAAAAAGTTTTATAGTCAGTATTTATGTTCATCCTGAAACTCCTGCATTATACAATACTTAAGGTATTATAACTGTATTGTATAAACTCAGAGGAATATACCTGTACTATAAATATTATTTTGGTATAAATATTATTTCTTAATGTTGATAAGACATTTAAATATTAAGCCGCTGCGTCAAATACATTTTCATATATCTGTCGCAGCGGCCTGTAATAATATCCGTCAGAATCCATATTATCCCACCATTTTAAGAGCTTGTATTCTAATAGCAGCCTCCAAATCAATCTGCTTTTGTGCTCTTGCCAGTGTTTTCAGACTTTAGTTTTAAAAACTTCAACTTACCAACCTGAATTATATCATTGCCGTTCAGTGGTATGATATACTCACATTTTCCATTATTTCGTAGCAATTCATTTATTTTTGTACCGTTAATTTTAACCCCACCTTGATTAATCAGTCTCCTGGCTTCACTTTTACTTAAGGCCAGTAAAGTCGAAAGTATATTTATTTAGAATATTACCTTTGATAGCTGTTGTATTCACAAAAACGAACTTCTTCAGCCAATCTATTGTATAAGGGCCTCTTTCAAGGTGAATGTGACAATCAAGCATGTGAGTTGAAGTCTCCTTTGTTAGTGACTAGAGAAGCTCCAGTATTTCTACAGAATATTTGCCGCTCGGAGCGTTTACTTCCACAATGTCGCCGGCTTTTTTACCAAGTAACGCCTTTCCAAGTTCAGATTCAACACTAATACGCATTTTTGCTGTATCAATATCCATAGTTGTAACTAAGGTTACAATATCCTCATCTCCATCATCAATAAATTTGATTCTGGCTTTACTGTTAATACCTATTACTGATTTATCCTGAACATTGGGATCAATTACTTTTGCTGTAGATATGATTGTAAGTAATTCCTGAATTCTGTTATCGTTTGCCTGATATCTCTCACAGGCTTCCTTATATTCTGCATTCTCCGACCTGTCACCATGCTCAGCAGCAATTAATTTATCCCTGGCAATTTCTGCTCTCTTTACAGTCATTCTATATTCTAATTCTTCCTGTAACTTTTTTAAATTTTCTTCTGTTAATGTATAACCCATAATCAAGTATCCTCCAGATAATGTCTTTTTACAAAATTCTTCTTGCAGTAATAAATGTATTTTTCCAATAGCTGCTTTCTAAACTCGATACAGATACTTTTGCCGAATTTGAACCAGAGGTTGCACTGATAAAATTTCCCTCACCTATGTAAATACCTACATGATTAATATAATTATTGCCACCATTGGTATCAGAAAATACAAGATCTCCAGGTTTCAGATCCTCCAGTTTAACCTCAATACCCTGTTTTGCCTGATCAGCAGCTACACGCTCAAGCTTAATACCGAAGTGTCCGAATACATATTGTGTAAACCCGGAACAATCAAAGCCGGTTTCAGGTGATGTCCCCCCATAAGTATATTTTACTCCAACAAGATTTTGAGCAAAAGCTATTAATTCTGAAATAACTTCTTCTCTTTCCTCTGGTGTCAAATATGTGTAGGTTTCAGATTCAGTAATGTTTAAATAATCTGCTTCTGCCTGAGTCAGCAGTTGATCACCTGAAAAATTTGTTTTTGATATATCCCACTCTTTTTCAGAAGCTTTGTCAGGCTCATTATCAGATTTTTTATCAGAAACTTTATCAGAAACATTCGCAGTACTATTGGCAGTCTGCTTTTGATTTTCACTTTTGCTTTCAATAGATTGTTCAATTTGTTCCTTATATTCCGATATGTACGCACTGCTTACCCATCCAACCACATTATCTGATAATTTTACATTAAACCATTTTTCTTTTTTCTCCAGAATTTCAACCTGTTCTCCCTTATTAAGCTGTTTTATCACACTGTAGGATAGACCAGGGCCTTTTCTGACATTTACGCTGTTACCCGTGATTTTTCCATATGTGACATTTGTTTTATTATCAGTTTTATTTGCTTCTTTAATTTCACTTTTACTTGTATCTGAATTTGCATTCTTAGTATTAGGTTCATTACTTGTACTTGCGTATGTATTTACATATTTAGCTGAAACCCATCCTGTCAATCTGTCAATTGATACTTTATACCATTCACCGGAACTGTCCAGTACTTTCAGCTCATTTCCTTTTTTAAGCTTACCAATTACTTTTGAATTAGTGTTTGGTGCTTCCCGAAGATTTAATATATTGGCAGTAACAGTTGCTTTACTGATTGTTTTTGCATAGGAGTTCCCTACTGAAAGCACTGTTAATGATGTTGATATCAAAGTAATCACTACTAGTTTTTTTATGTATTTCTTCCGCATTGTATTTTCCCCTATTTTGTCTTTTGATTGGTAAACACCATATTATTCGACGGTTTATTAATTAATCCTCCTATATATTTAACATAATTCTATTACATTTTGATAATAAATTCATTTTTTTATTAGCTATTTTCAAGAATTTTGGCATCTCAAGATAAACCGGGTTGCTAAACGTTATACCTTTTTTACCAAATCGTCTGTTATTATGCCATTGATTATTCTACAACTCACTTTCAGTCCGTCAGCTTCGATTTTAAAATATCCAGTGATCCCAAAAATCTTCTGTATCTTTTTTCTATGTCATAGAACGGCAGAACATATATATTGAAGTAATGATTTCATTATAATTAAGAAGAAATGTCACCTGCATAAATAGAGACCTATTCCATTGTTGCAAGAGGCAAGGGCTTACCTGTTTCCCAATGAAAAAGTAAGAACTCGACCGCTCTACCAGGATTATTATTTTTAATTAAACTGTTGTCATGACGTTTTGACAGGATTAAGTTATATCAGATTGTGTTGCTTCAATACAACCATTTTTTATATTTACATTTGTTTTCATTGATATTTTGCATTGATAACCTACCCGGATAGTACAGCTTCTTATTTCTCAATTCTGAACTAGTATAAATCCATATTATCAGTTACTTGGTTATCCTTCCTTTACAAATGTTCCTCCACTTCCCGGTTTAATTGATAGCACTCATACGGTACTTCGTAATATAATTCTTCCATTCATATAATTAAATAAAAGCAGTTGAACACAACCTTTTTATAAGGCTTTATGTCCAACTGCTTTAATTATTACTTTATATTTTATAATTTCAGACTTATGGTTTTAACACAATAACCTCTGTCTCTGCGACTGCTTTTTCTATCATTGGTTCGAAATCCACTGCTTTTTCCGACTGCATTATTTTCTCAAGTTTTGGTTTTGTTTGAGGATGCTTGGCCACAAATACAGTGCAGCAATCTTCATATGGCAGAATTGAGGTATCGAAGGTACCAATTTTTCTGGCTATATCTATTACCTCAACCTTATCCATTCCAATTAATGGTCTGAAAACTGGCATATTTACTGCTGCATCTGTGCAATACAAACTCTGCATAGTCTGACTGGCCACCTGTCCCATGCTTTCACCAGTAATCAGCGCCATAGAACTGGTTTTACGGGCAATAATTTCAGCTATTCTCATCATTATTCGTCTCATTATAATGGTAAGCTGTTCTTCAGGACAGTTATCATTAATTGCCAGCTGTATTTCAGTAAAAGGAACAACATGAAGTCTTAGTTTACCACAATACTGAGAAAGAATCTGCGCAAGATCAATTACTTTTTGCTTTGCTCTCTCGCTTGTATAGGGATAGCTGTAGAAATGTATAGCTTCAATCTCTACACCCCTCTTGCCCATCATCCATCCGGCTACAGGGCTGTCAATTCCACCAGACAACAGTAATAAAGCCTTTCCATTGGAGCCTATGGGCATACCTCCATGTGCTTTGATTATTTCAGAATAAACATATGAGCTTTCCCTTACCTCCAAATATATTATAAAGTCAGGATTATTAACATCAACTGACAGTCCGGGAATATTTTTAAGAATGTATGCCCCCACATCTGCACTTATTTCAGGGGATTGCATTGGAAACCTCTTATTGCCACGTTTTGTTTCCAGCTTAAAGGTCTTGTAACCATGTCGTGAAATTAAGTCTGATGCAGCCTTTAGCGCAGTTGCTTTTATTTGATCATAATCTGTGTCAATTTTGTATACAGGACTTACAGATACTACGCCAAAAATCCTTGTTACTTTCTGAAGCGCATAATCAAAATCATAGTCCTCTACCTGAGGTTCAATATATATTCTTCCCTGGGATTTTGTAACTTTAGCATCACCAGCTTTAATAATTGCACTTTTAATATTCCCTATCAGCTTATCTTCAAATACAGGTCTATTTAAACCTTTAAGAATAATTTCTCCGTATCGCACCAATATTATTTTCTTCATTTAACCCTCCCAAGCCACTAATGGCATTGTCAACTGATTCAATGTATTATACTTAACACTTATATAAGACTTTATTATTGTATTAGTTCATGAAAAAACTTTCAAATAAAAATACTTATTGACAAAACTATTTTAATGAAAATAATTCACTCTATATAAATCTCACCATTACCCCATATGTGAGTTCAAACACTATTTAATATACCTGAATTATATAACAAATTCAATTTTATATATTACTCATATATATCTACTGTTACATTCTGATTTGATTCATACTTTTACATCGGCCTTCACATTCTGACTAATATCTTATGTTATTATATTAAACATTCCTTCTGCGCCTGATACTTATTACCGGAATAATTTCCTTTAAAGCAGCTACAGTATCATCCATATCTTTTATTGTGTTTTCTGCAGATAAGCTGAAACGTATAGCTCCATCTATATACCTGGGCGAAACTCCCATAGCTTTCAGCACATAGCTGTGGGTGTTTTTGTGGGAAGAACAGGCTGAACCTGTAGAAACAAATATGTTCTTTTGTTCCAAATGGTGCAGTAGTACTTCTGCCTTCAAATTTGGAAATGAAACGTTAATTATATATGGTAAGGCTTCCTCAGATGAATTTATTTGTACATCATCAAAATTCCTTCTGATTTCCTCAATAAAATGCTTTTTTAATGCACTTACTTTTTTGTAATTTTCCTCTATGGCTGATGAAGTTATTTCGGCTGCCAGACCAAAGCCACAAATTCCCGGTACATTTTCAGTTCCGGAACGAAGAGCCGTTTCCTGTCCGCCTCCAAGAAGAATTGGTTTCACCCTGACACCTTTTCTGATGTAAAGAGCACCTACTCCTTTTGGTCCATGGATTTTATGTGAACTGACAGATAAAAGATCAATATTCATACCAGCCGGATATATCTGAGTTTTTCCAAAAGCCTGAACTGCATCAATATGAAGTACTGCAGAAGGACATAATTCTTTTCTGACAGCATTTATCTCAGATATAGGCTGATTGGAACCCACTTCATTATTAGTAAACATGAAACTTAATAATGCAGTTTCCCTGTCAGCAACCTCTCTCAATGCCTCCAATTTTATTATTCCCCGTTGGTCAACAGGGATGTAATCCACGCGATAACCTTCGGTTGAGAGCTGTTTAAACACCTCCAATACTGAAGGATGCTCAATCTCACTGGTAATAATATGCTTTCCAGCTCTCGGATTGGCACGTAAATACCCAATTATAGCCATATTATTAGATTCTGTCCCGCCTGATGTAAAATATATCTCTTTTGGATCTGCTCTTAATACACTGGAAATTTGATTTCTAGCCTTTTTTATAAGGTTTTCAGCTTCAATTCCCTTAGTATGCAAAGATGACGGATTTCCGTAATAAATCCTACTGACCTCTGAAATATACTCAATAACCTCGTTATATGGCTTTGTAGTAGCACTGTTATCCAGATAAATCTCATTATTCATCAATAAAAAAACCTCTCATTTTTCCTTTTCTTCTTCTGCCAACTGACGCTTTAAAAGCTCCTTCTCCATTTTGGCCAACTGTTCTTTTGTGATATTTTGACTGTAAAAATCCTTAATTGTAATACTTCTATAATCCTCTGGATCTTCAATGCAAAGACCACAATCATCACAGTGCTTTTCAGGATTCAAATCACACATGTCACATTCGCCGCAGTCGATACATTCTCTGTCATATAATACACATTGTTCTGTCATATTTTTCTCCTATATAATGAAATCTGATAGTAAGGCAAAATTTCTCGCCTCACTAACTTATATTTATAATGGATTTTGTGAGTTATTTCACCATAAACTTTGTGCATTTACTCATAACTGATTGGCAATAAAGTCAATTAATAAAGTAAAGTACAATTTCATTCTTTCCATAATCTTAAGTATACCATAAAATATTGCCTGCGTCCTAGGGGGAAACACAGTATATATTCATCAACAGGTATAGTATTATCAGTTCTGAAGCTATTGCAATAAGCATACTTACAATACTACTGAAAACTAAACCTATATTTTCTGTACTTGAATATTACCATAGAATACTATATAAGTGACATAAAATCCTGAAAAACCAGAAATAAAAGGATATATCATTTGAATATAAATCAACCAAGGATAGGTCAGGGAAATTGTAAAAAGCTCCGAATACACCAACGCCTTTTTGTGGAAAAAACGCTTCATGTATGTCAGGGAGTAAATTGAAATGGAAAAAGTAATAACTCCAAAAATGATAAAAAATGTTTGATAAAAAGTTCGAAATTGTAGTCTTTCTGAATGCGTAGCTAATGAAGGAAGCACTCCTGATATGAATAATGCGATACATATTATAAAGCTTGTAGTCAAGTAACTGCTGCCATTAATCAAATTTCTTCAAGGCATTTAAAGCTTTATAGACTAGACATCCAATATTACAACAATATCTTAAGTCAAATAAACTGAATACATGTGTAAATTAGAATAACCAGAGTGATTAATCGTTAACAGGTACAATAATAGACGTATTTGCAACCAATAAACTGGAATCCATATTGTTAATCTTTTTTATTTTATATATGAATTCCCTGATATCACAGCTGTTATCACAATATTTCTGGGCTATGGACCATAATGAATCACCGGGTTGAACTGTAATAATCACATACTCCGGTTCTGAATATCCGGAAACACTGGCTGTGTATGCAATAATAAACACAATAAGAGATATAAAAAATATAAGACTGAAAAATCTTGTTCTATTTTTTAGTTTATATCTTCTTTTATTCATACCTAACCTCCCGAACATTTGTTCTAAATATATTATCGAACACTTGTTCTTGTTTGTCAATACAATTTTATATTTTTTTCGAACATTCGTTTGCTATTTGGAATTTTATATGATATACTAACCTTGTTAATACATAATGCAGGAGGCTTTTATGGCTAAAAAGAACTCAACCAAACAGCAGGAAATTCTTGACTATGTTAATAAATGTGTATCTGAAAACGGTTATCCTCCATCGGTCAGAGAGATCTGTGCGGCTGTCGGTTTTAAGTCCACCTCTACAGTTCATGCCTATCTTCAAAAACTAAATGACAGCGGTGTTCTTCAAAAGGACCCTACAAAACCGAGAGCAATTAAAATAGTAAATAATTTAAATAAACCTTCAAAAGTAGCGGTTAACAATCCTCAAAAGGAGGGCTATTACACAAGCCGCGAAATGGTTGAAGTCCCCATTGTGGGTAAAGTATCAGCAGGTCAACCCATTCTGGCAGTTGAAAATATTACCGATACTTTCCCCCTGCCCGTTGATTTTGTTCAGAACAGCAATGCTTTTATGCTAAGAATACAGGGTGACAGTATGATTGAAGCCGGAATTCTTAATAATGATTATGTTTTAGTAAGACAGCAGTCCACAGCAAATAACGGAGATATTGTTGTAGCCCTTCTTGGAGATGAAGCAACCTGTAAGACTTTCTTTAAGGAAAAGGATCATATCAGATTACAGCCTCAAAACAGTAAACTTGAACCTATAATAGTTAAGGATAATATTTCTATCGTCGGTAAAGTTATCGGTGTTTTCAGGCGTATGTAATTCCAGAGGTTAATACCGTAGAATTTATTCATCATCAGTTGTTGCTCCGAAAGAACAATAGCATTAATATAGCATTAATATAACATTGATATCACCTTGTCCCATCATGTCAGATGAGTATTCATGTGGGCAGGATATAAGTCAAAGATTATAGCGTAATATGAAACAGTACAGCCAAATACACCGGCTAAGTAAATTGCTGTTTTTAATAAGCTAAAAAACTCCCATTAACAATAAAGTTATGGGAGTTTAATATTTTATATCTGGTTATTTAGCAATCAATTATATTATATATATTATATATATTATATATATTATATAAGTTTATGCCAATACCACAGCAGTGCATGTGATAAAAAAGCAATGCCTCAACATGAGACATAAAAAATATGCGTTTTTAACTATGTAAACCTGACTATTCCTTTGCCTGTTCGTTGAATATCAGGTTAACAGCTTTCATGGGGCTTATTGTTGAAATTGCATGCTTGTAAACAAGCTGCTGCTTACCGTCACTGTCCAGAACCACTGTAAAATTGTCAAAACCTTTAACCATTCCCTTTAATTGGAAACCGTTAGTCAGGTATATTGTAACAGCTATATGCTCTTTTCTGACCTGATTTAAAAAAATGTCCTGTAAATTAATAGTATTCTTTACCAAATTAAATCCTCTCCTTTGTTTTATATATATTTCGCGGGGGTTGTCCATATTTAACTGAAAGCACTCATTGTACCCCATTATCAATTAGAATGAACAGTGATGACATAACTCAATTTAATTTTACTAGATTATACCAGCAGATGCAATAAGAATATAGTACTAAAAACCTGTAAGCTGCATACTATGGCTTCTTATGTAAGTGATAACCTTTTCAACTATATTATTAGTATTTCCAGAATTATCTATACTAAACCACTTAATTTCATTGATTCTCTTAAACCATGTTATTTGCCTTTTTGCATATCTTCTTGAATCACGCTTGATAATTTCTATTGCTTCCTCCAGGGTAATCTCATTTCTAAGGTATCTTAATATTTCCTTGTAGCCTATACCCTGCATTGAAGTAACAGAATGAGCGTAGCCTTTTTCCACTAGTCTCTCAACCTCATTTACAAGACCAGCTTCAAGCATTATATCCACCCTTTTGTTAATTCTCTCATAGAGTTTCTCCCTGTCCCAGGCAAGTCCTATGAGAATGTACTTATATTTTGGAGGAACTTCTCTTGACTTTTCATTATGATAGCTGATAGGTTTTTGTGTCTGGTAGTATACCTCCAGAGCCCTGATCACACGCTTGACATTGTTCGGATGAATGTTCTCTGCTGAAACAGGGTCGACCTGCTTCAGTTTGTCATGTAAATAAACGGGGCCATTTTCTTCAGCTTCTCTCTTTAACTGTTCCCTTAGCTCCCAGTCATTCTCTGTTTCACTGAAATTGATATTATTAATCAGAGAACTGATGTATAGACCTGTTCCCCCTACAACAATTGGCTGTTTGCCTTTATTAAAAATCTCTTCAATATATTTTTCTGCCAAAGCTTTGAATTTTACAACATTAAATTCTTCGCTGGGCAATATCTCGTCTATCAGATAGTGTTTTATTCCCTGCATCTCTTCTTTCGTTGGCTTCGCAGTTCCAATATCCATATACTTATACACCTGCATGGAATCTGCCGAGATTATTTCACCATTAATACGTTTTGCCAGCTCTATGGACAGATTTGTCTTTCCTGAAGCAGTTGGACCTACTATTACTATTACTTCCTTCATCATTTATCCTTTTCCTTACCATATCCTTTTCAGACAATTCTTTTGAACATCTTTTCTATCTCGTATTTAGTGAGTCTTATTATTGTTGGTCTTCCATGGGGGCAGGTATACCTTGAACCTGTCTGGGACAGTTCGGTCAGCAACTGTTCAACCTCCCTGTTGTCAAGCTTTTTATTTGCTTTTATGGCAGCTTTACATGCAACGGTATGTATTATTTCATCTGCCAAAGGCGTTGAAACAGGCTTAAGAGAAGATAATATTTTATCTGTCAGCTCAAGAAATACTTCCTTCGGTGAACATCCCTCCAAAAGATATGGAATACCCCTTATTATAATTGAATTGTTTCCAAAATCTTCAAAAACAAAACCTATTTTAGCAAGCATTTCCTGCTTTGATCTTATTTCATCAATTTCAAATGGCTGATACTGAATGACTACTGGTTCCAATAACAGTTGAGTAGTGTTTTCCTGTTCCTCATATTTAATTTTCAGTTTTTCATATATTATTCTTTCATGAGCAGCATGCTGGTCAACCAATACCAGTTCATCACCATTCTGAAGAATTATATAGGTTGAAAAAGCCTGTCCTATATATTTCATGGTCAATAAATCAGGATGTTTATCTTTTATTTTGCTATTTCCAAAAGTGTCAATTGATTCTGCACTATCGGTTTCCTTAATGGGCAGATCCCTGTTTAGAGAACTGCTATAAGCATTTGAAACCTCTGGTGTGACTGCATGTGACCTCCCTGTTATAGTCCTTGTTGATGTCTCTTGAGTTGCCTGTGAAAATATCTCTTCATCTGTATTTGACGGTATATCTTCAACTAACAATGTCTGCGGCTTTACTTCTGTCTGGTCTTGTAACTTTTCTACTGATTGAATTTGTGTGTCTGTCACTGTCCCTATTTGTGACTCAGCTACCGCATGAGTTAGTGACTCTGACACTGACTGTCTTAGAGTATCTGATCCTTCCTGAGTATTTGACTCAGACACCAAATGGGTTTGTGTATCTGTCTTTGCTTGTGTTACCTGCTTCCCAATATCTGTTCTTGCAAGGGGTTTTAATGCTTCGGTAAACAGCTTTACTTGCTGCTCCTGGGAATAATTTGACTCTCTGCTTTCCTGTTCAGGTTTAGCTATAACTCTATTATCACTGTAAGACTTAAAACCCTCCAGATATTCACTTTCCAATTCTCCCTGAACATACCCGGGCTTAGGCTCCACATTCTTAAACTTAAATATTTCCCTGTCCCTGTTTGAAACTGTAACAGGATTAAAAAGTATGTCCTTATTCAAAGCATTGGAAATTGCCATATATATAGCTCTTGAAAGATAGCTTTCTTCAGCAAAACGCACTTCTGTCTTAGCTGGCGAAACATTTACATCCACAAGAAGGGGGTTAAGTGTAATATTCAGAACAAAGAATGGAAATTTATTCTTCATCAGTATACTACTGTAAGCCTGTTCCACGGCATTAGAAACCAGTCTGCTCTTAACATATCTTTTATTGATATACAGAGACTGATAGTTTCTGTTAGCTCGCGCTGCCTCAGGTCTGCCTATAAAACCGGTTATACTGTATTTTTCATCCTGATAGGAGACCTCCAGAAGCTCTTTAATAATATCTTTTCCATAAATACTGTAAATAGTGCTTTTCAGATCATTATTTCCCGGGCTATGCAATAAGATTGATTTACCGCTGGTTAATTTAAAGGATATTCCTGGATTTCCAAGAGCTATTCTGGTAATTGCATCGGAAATATAACCTGCTTCAGTTGAATCTTTTTTCAGGAATTTATATCGGGCCGGCGTATTAAAGAATAAATCTCTGACAATAAATGTTGTCCCCACAGGACATCCTGTCTGCCTTACCTCTTTAATTGTGCCTCCAATAATGTGTACATACATTCCGTATGTACTTCCTGCAGTTCTTGTCTGAAGTTCTACAGAAGAAACTGCCGCAATGCTTGCCAGTGCTTCACCTCTGAAGCCCATGGTAGCAATGGATTCCAGATCTTCAGCACGTTTTATTTTGCTGGTGGCATGACGTTCAAAGGCTATCTCTACATCGTCTTCATCCATTCCGCTTCCGTTATCTGTAACTTTAATGAAGGATATTCCTCCATTTTTTATATCAATTGATATATTTGTTGCACCGGCATCTATTGAATTTTCTACAAGTTCCTTAACAACAGAAGCTGGCTTTTCAACCACTTCTCCTGCTGCTATCTTGTTTGAGGTATTCTCATCCAGTACAATAATGCGTCCCATAAAACCTCCTGAATTTTATCCAACAAAGCAATCAATAACCTAAATCCGGCTGCTAACTCATTAGATTAATTATTTTAGCGGATTAATTTTATATTTTGCTGTTAATTTTTCTCTGAAGCTCATATAGAATATTCATGGCATCTATTGGTGTCAGCCTTGAAATATCTATTTTCTTAATTTCCTCAACTATTTCATCGTTGGCTGATGCTTTTACAGCAGCTTCAAAAAAGTCCAGCTGCCCTTCCACCTGCTTCTTAACTCTCCGTGTCTTCCCGCTCTTATTAATATCGGCCGCATCCAGCTCACTAAGAATTTCCTTTGCTCTGTCAATTACAGGCTGAGGAACGCCCGCAAGCCTTGCCACCTGAATACCGTAACTTCCGTCGGCACCTCCTCTGATTATTTTACGGAGAAATATGACATCCTCACCTTTTTCCTTAACGGTTATGCAATAATTTTTAATGCCTGTCAGTTTTCCTTCCAGTTCGGTAAGCTCGTGATAATGAGTGGCAAAAAGGGTTCTGCAGCCAAGATTCTCCTTATTCACTATATATTCTATAACAGCCCAGGCTATACTCAGGCCGTCAAAAGTACTTGTGCCTCTGCCTATTTCATCCAGTATAAGCAGACTTCTTTGACTGGCATTCATAAGTATATTGGCTACTTCAGACATCTCCACCATAAATGTGCTCTGCCCTGAGGCCAGGTCATCAGAAGCTCCCACCCTTGTAAAAATTCTGTCAACTATACCGATTTTCGCTGAGGTTGCAGGAACAAAACTTCCGACTTGCGCCATTAAAACAATAAGAGCAGTCTGTCTCATATAGGTGGACTTACCTGCCATATTGGGTCCGGTAATTACTGCCAGCCTGTCTTCCCTCAGATTGAGCACAGTGTCATTTGGCACAAAATTGCTCTTTTCAGTCATTTTTTCAACTACGGGATGTCTGCCGTCTATAATATGTATCTCATCATCTGCGGTTACTTCAGGCATGCAATAGCCTTCCCTGTCAGCCACCTCAGCAAGCGAAGCCAGAACATCCAGTTCAGCAAGGGCTTTTGCCGTACCTTTGATTCTGGAAAGCTGTGATGCAATAGTTTCTTTAACTTCAAGAAATAAACTGTATTCCAGCTGTACTACCTTTTCCTCCGCCCCTAATATATTATCCTCAATTTCCTTAAGCTCGGGTGTTATATATCTCTCACAGTTAGCAAGAGTTTGCTTCCTGATATATTCCTCCGGCACCAGTGAAAAGTTTGATTTTGTAACCTCAATATAGTAACCAAAAACTCTGTTAAAGCCCACTTTAAGGTTTTTAATTCCTGTTTTTTCTTTTTCCTTTGCCTCTAAGGCTGCTATCCAGTCCTTTCCCTGGGTTGATGCCTGTCTTAGCTTGTCCACCTCGGAGTTATAACCAGTTTTAATTATTCCTCCTTCCTTTATTGTTACAGGAGGGTCATCAATAATTGCGGCTTCAATTAACTGGCAAACATCTTCCAGACTGTCAAGCTGTTCATAGCAATGCCTGTTATATTCAGCCTCAAAATCAGTCATTATATTTTTAATGTAAGGAATTTGTCCGATGGAGTTCTTAAGGGCTATAAAATCCCGGCAGTTAACGCTTCCAAGTACTACTTTGCCCATAAGGCGCTCAATGTCGTAAACTCTTCGCAGCAATTCCCTTATTTCCATACGTGCCATAAACTTATTCTTGAATTCATTAACAGCATCCAGTCTCATTTGAATATCCCCAATATTGACAAGAGGCTGCTCAATCCATTTTCTCAGGAGCCTGCCACCCATGGAAGTCATGGTTTTATCCAGTACCCACAATAATGAACCTCTTTTCGACTTCTCCCTCATGGTTTCTGTCAATTCAAGATTTCGTCGGGTTGCTGCATCTAAAATCATATATTCTTCAATGTTATATGAGTTAAAATTCTGAATATGGCTCAGATTAACCTTTTGCGTCATATCCAGGTATTGCAGGAGTGCACCCGATGCGTTAATTGAAATATCATATTCCGATATATTCAATGTAATATTTTGAAAATGCTGTTTTATTGTTTCCTTTGCAGTACCATATTCAAAAGCACAGTTATCAAATACTGATATGTAAATGTTGAAACGTGTTTTCAACTGGTTCAGCATTTCTGCATCCTGGTTGAATTCACTGTTTACCACCAGCTCTGAAGGCATGTACTTAGCAATTTCATCCATCAGCTTACCCCTGGTATTACCCCAGGTTATTCTGGTAGCATAAAAGTCTCCTGTTGTAATATCAACAGCTGCCAGACCATAAAAATTACCATTTCTGCACACTGCCATGAGATAATTATTTTTTCTGTCATCCAGTACGGCAGTGTCGGTCACTGTTCCTGGAGTGACTACTCTTATGACATCTCTTTTTACTATTCCCTTAGCCAGTGCAGGGTCCTCAACCTGTTCACATATTGCAACCTTATACCCTTTTGAAACAAGACGTGCAATGTACCCATCGGCAGCATGAAAAGGAACGCCGCACATGGGTGCACGTTCCTCTAGTCCGCAGTCTTTGCCTGTTAGGGTAATTTCAAGTTCTTTAGAGGCCACCTCCGCATCTTTGAAAAACATTTCATAGAAGTCTCCCAGTCTAAAGAACAAAATACAGTCTTTATATTGTTCTTTTATATTTAAGTACTGCTGCATCATAGGAGTAACTGTACCCATACTAGCCTCCGTTGTTCCATAAATCTCTGTGTTAGTACTATGTTGATGAGCCCTTAGCCCCTGCAGCCGCCTCCACAGGACTTGCACTTGTCCTCTGAGCAGTTAGGCTCTCCTGTTATTGAGAAAACAATTATATCGTTTACCTTTTTCATTAAAGCTTCAAGATCAGATTTAGCTTTTAAAAACTCAAAAGTAACAGGATATTCGTTTAGTTCCCTGTGTTTTTCCAATAGTTTCTGTTTTGCTTCTTCAATAATATCAGCAGCTTCATTGTTTTTTGTTTTTTTAACAAGGTCAATCTGCAACTGCTTATACTCACTCATGAGTTTGGTAGATTTAGGGTCAGCCTGCATAGCTGCCTCTGTATTTTTATATGCTTCCATTTCCCTGGAATTTGCCATTAATAATCCAAGCTCTCTTGCTTTTTCTGCTATTTCCATGATTCTAACCTCCCAAGCCACATGGTGGCTTTGACATTTAATTTTCTATGAGCCACATGTGGCTCAATATAATAATGTAATATATCTTTGCTGGTTTTTGCTGCTACTTATTATATTTTTTCTGAAGCTATTATGTGCTAATACTTATTGAATAAGTTTACCCAAAAGTGACCAGGTCTGTATTGTATCAATTTTTACCTTAACCAGCTTTCCTACTATTTCTGGACTCCCTTTAAAATTGACAATTTTATTTTCTCTGGTCCTTCCAGTGTAGGTAGTTTTGCTATTTTTGCTGAGACCCTCCACAAGAACTTCAACTTCCTTTCCAAGAAGCTCATCGTTTATTTCACGACTAATGGTATTTTGAAGAGCAAGAAGTTTGTCAAATCTCTTCTTTTTAATTTCCTCAGGTACCTGATCTTCTTTACTTGCAGCAGGAGTTCCAGTTCTTTTGGAATAAAGGAAGGTATAAGCCATATCAAATCTGGCTTTGGCAACAACATCAAGTGTTTCAGCAAAGTCTTCATCCGTTTCACCGGGGAAACCTACTATTATGTCTGTAGTTAGTGCAATTCCCGGTATATGTGTTTTCACTTTTTCAACCAGTTCAAGATACTGTTCCTTTGTATACCTCCGGTTCATGTCCTTTAAAATCTTTGTGCTGCCGGCCTGCACAGGCAAATGCAAATGCTCACAGACCTTTTCACAATCTCTGATGGCAAAAATCAGCTCATCGGACAGATCCTTGGGATGTGAAGTCATAAAACGTATCCGTTCTATACCATCAATAGTATTGAGCTCTCTGAGCAGGTCGGCGAAAGTGTATCCCTCTGCCAGATCCTTACCATAGGAATTCACATTCTGCCCCAGGAGGGTAATTTCCTTACAGCCATCCTGAGCCAGTTTTATGACTTCATTTTTTATTTCTTCCATACCTCTGCTTCGTTCTCTTCCTCGTACATAAGGAACAATACAGTAAGAGCAGAAATTATTACAGCCGTACATTACAGTTACCCACGCCTTAATGCTGTCCTTACGTGCTATCGGCATATTCTCTGCAATTGAGCCCGTTGAATCCCATACATCAATAACTGGAGATTTTGTCTCAATTGCTGTATTAAGTAATTCCGGAAACTTATACAAATTATGTGTTCCAAAAACTATATCAACATGCCTGTATACTTTTTTAATGTGCTCAACAACCTCTGGCTGCTGCATCATACAACCACATATGGCAATAATAAGCTGGGGATTGCTTTCTTTCAGTTTTTTCAAAGCACCCAAGTGCCCGTATACCTTTTGCTCTGCATTTTCTCTTACACAACAGGTGTTAAATATAATTAAATCACTTTCAGCTCTGTCGCTGGATTCCGAATAACCCATTTCAGACAGCATTCCTGAAAGGCGTTCAGAATCATTTTCATTCATTTGACATCCAAAGGTTTCAATACAATATTTAACAGGCTTTCCGGTCTCCTTTACCCTGTCCTGATTGTAATCCTTTAGCATTTCAATGTATTTATACTGCTGAGCTATTTCCTCGGCAGATACTTGCGTTGTTACCCTCTTGCTCAATGATATCCTCCATTTCCCTTGATATACCGTATATATCTGTGACAATAATTAGCTACTGCTGACTGTTGTTTTAAATACAGTGAATATTATAACATAAAAAATCTTTATATAAATAAAAATAACCTATTTTGACAAAACATATTGTTATTTACTAATGTTTAAAATCAGCTGCAAATAGTTATCCCCCGGAATAACATTTATAGCTGATTTTAATTTAATAATCATGGAAATTCATTATTTATATCAGCATGCATTTGCATGACATATGTTTTTTAATTAATATCAATTGTAGTGTATAATTAATACCAGTTAAAATAAGAACATTATGTAACAAAAAGGAGACATTATTTGATGAATTTCAAAAATGAAAATGAAGTCAGCAATAATACGGCTGCAGTTTCAGAAAGCTCCATAATTAAGTTTTTCGAAAGAGACCGATTTGCTCATTTCGTAGGAATAGAACTTATAAGTGTTAAGAATGGTCATGCTGTGGCACGTCTGGAATTAAAAGAACATCATCTGAATGGTCTTAATATAATTCAGGGCGGAGTAATATATACACTTGCTGATTTTGCCTTTGCTGCAGCAATTAATTCCTGCGGAATTGCGACTGTAGGTATAACCTCCGGCATCTCTTACTTTAAAGCACCTGTGGGAAAAATTATTACAGCTGAAGCCATTGTAATCTCATCAGATAAAAAAATATGCGGCTGTGATGTAAATGTTTTTGATGAAGATGGTTCTCTGGTGGCCAGATACAATGGAACAGGGTATAGAAAAAATTTGAGTATCAATTTTGAAACAGGAACTATAAATAAACTATAAGCTATTTATTTAATTTTTTGTTGATTTTTGGGTGTTTATGTAAATAATAATATAAAAAACTATATATTTACATTTTGTGTAATTTAATGTAATATTAAATTACACATTTTTTTTAAAAGGAGTAAATACTATGAAGAAAAGACTTATTTCTTTTTTCACTTTAGTGGCACTTTTAGTCACATTTTCAATAAGCCCCTTCGGTGTATCTGCTGCCGGTTCAGACAGCATTTATTCCAGCGATGTCCATAAGAAAAATGTTGGAAAAATTTTATTTTCAGAAACAAGCATAAAGGCCGGAAAGGAAACTGCAAGCCAGTTTAAAAGCAATTTTACTGCAAATAGTAACATATATGCCATAGCTTATCTTGATAAAAGGATTCAATCCATTTCAAAGAAAACCAACGAAAGCGATGGTACATACATTCCTTATGAAACAGTACAGGCATCTGCTATTATAACCATTGACGGCTTAGAATATGAGGGTAATTATTATCCTCCTGTACCCATGAATGTTCAGGATTATGAAGCAAATAAAGCCTATATTACTTTCGAAATTATTCCCAATCCTAAAGACACCGTAGGCTATGATCCAATGGCCTGGTATAATAATATTTTCATATTATTGGGTCCTGGTAAACATGAGATTAAGCTGGATCTTATGTTAGAAGGCAAGATTATTGCATCTGGGGCTTTTAATATCGATTGGACAAATGCTGATCTGAATAAATTATATGAAAATGCTCAGGAATGTAATAAAATTGCTGCAGCATATAGAGCAAACTTAAGAAAAGTTCCGGCTCAATTTTCTCAGAAAAACAGCCCTTACAGCGATAGCCAGTTATCTGACAAAAATCTGAAGGCCATGATTGCTGATTATTATGAAGACTGCAAAAAGATAACTAAATTCGTTACCATCGGCAAGGCTTCCAATTCCTGGAACGTGATAAAAAATGAATATGGTATACCCGAAGCAAAGGTATCAACTAAATCCACCTGGGCTATTTATGAGAGTACCGATGGCTGGAGTTATATTATTCAGGTACGGGTAAAATGTGATTATGAAGGCTATGGGGTTTATGGAGAACCACGTATACAACCTCTGATGTCTAAGGCAAAGATTGCTACAAAGAATGTAAAATAGTATTCTATTTAATATCTATTTAATATAAATATCGTTACTGGCAAAATGAGTAAAGAATATAAAGGATGGTGGATAGAAGGTTATCTGCCATCTTTTATATTCTTTTCTCTTTATTAAAATTGATCAAGTATATAACTATTTTTCTTTTATAATAACCCCAGGCTGAAGATTTGGATCAAGGTAATGGTACGGATTTGTACTGAGTATTCTTTCAATCCTCATACTGTTATCAACTGAACGTGATGCCAGAACCTTCACCCCGTTTACCATCATTTCTGTAAGCCCTGAGCCTATGTTTGACTGATCATAATAGTCTATATTTTGGTATATCATCGAAGGGTCATAAATTGTATATAGAATCACTGCAATAACCCCTCCTCCTGAGACGCTTTTGATTTCTTTTTTAATTCTATTAGCTCGTTTAACTTATTAATTGCATCAGACAAGCCTCCTACTTCATCTATTAATCCTATCCTTGCCGCCTCCTCGCCAAATAAAACCGTTCCTACATCATTGGCCAGCTCGCCGGTTTTTAACATCAATTCCCTGAATTTATCCTTTGATATTTTGGAATGACTGGATACAAAATTAACCACTCTTTCCTGCATTTTGTCAAAATATTCATAAGTTTGAGGAACACCTATAACTAAACCGTTAAGTCTTATAGGGTGAATTGTCATTGTGGCCGAACTGGCGATAAAAGAATAATCTGCAGATACGGCCATAGGAACGCCAATACTGTGGCCTCCGCCCAGCACAATGGATACTGTTGGTTTTGACAGACTGGCCACCATTTCCGATATTGCAAGACCAGCTTCAACATCTCCGCCAACAGTATTTAATATGAGCAGCAGACCTTCTATGTGTTTACTCTCTTCTATGGCTACCAGCTGCGGAATAACATGCTCGTATTTAGTTGTCTTGTTATGGGGCGGCAGAAGTATATGTCCCTCTATCTGCCCTATTATTGACATACAATGTATATTGCTTTCTTCATTTGGAATATTGGTAGTCCCCAGTTCCTTTATATCCTGGACATTTGTATTTTGATCCTGCTGTGTTTGACCAGGTTGTGATTCAGGGTTTTCCTGGGTATCATTTGATCCGTTTCGTATTTTCACTTCAACCTCCATTTCGCCCAACTGCAGCGACAAAATTGAAAAAAGTATAATATTTCTTCCTACTATTAGTTTTTAATTTTCTTATATTATTATTAAGTTATTTTTCTAAAATAATACGTTATTCATAATAAAGTAAAAGCAAATTGAAGATATCAATACATTCTTATAATTAAAACAAAATTTAAAACGCCACTGTTGTACTGACAAAACGTGGCGTTTTAACTACAATTTTTTTAACGTCATTGTTTACATATTATTATGGGTTGAATCTGGCGGTTTTCCTGTGCATTCAGGATAGTCGGCAGCAACTGTTCAAAGTCTGCCACCAAAGATGTACACTTTTTAAATGGATCATCCTGTCCAAAAGGAACCATGTATATATTCTTCATATTTAACAGAACACCAATATTTTTGGCATTTGCTGCAAGCCCATCATTTGTAGAAATAGCTATTACAACTGGCTTCATATTTCTAAGATGTGCTTTACATGCCATTGTAACCGGCCCATCAGTGATGGCATTAGCAATTTTCGATATTGTATTTCCAGTACAAGGTGCTATTACCAGTATATCCAACAGAGCCTTGGGCCCTATGGGTTCTGCTTCAACTATTGTGCTTATAGGCGTTTTGCCTGTAATATCCTGTAGAGTTTTCTTAAAATCTTCTGCTTTACCAAATCGTGTATCAAACTCATTTACTGACTCAGATATTATTGGAGTAACGTCGGCACCTTCGTTAACCAATTTTTCTATCTGAGGGATTACTTTATCAAAGGTACAAAATGAGCCTGTAACAGCATACCCAATTCTTACTCCTTTCAATAGCATTGTTATACCCCCAACTCTTCAATAATATTAAATACTGTATCCTTTATAAATTCTGCAGCTGTAACAGGGGCTACTTTTCCTGGAAGTGATAAAGCCCAAATGGCTCTAAGTCCAAGTTCCTTAGCTTTATCAAAATCAACTCCACCGGGTTTTGAAGCCAGGTCGATAATCAGGCATTCAGGATTAAGAATTTTCAGAATGTCATAATTTAAAACTATTGATGGTATAGTATTGAAAATGACATTCATTTCTTTTACAGTCTGCGATAATTCTGCTAAACTGACTGGTTTATAACCATAGCTTTTAATCCATGCAATATCTGCATACTTTCGTGCCTCAACATAAACATTTGCTCCTATCCCCTGCAGCATTTTGGCCAAAGTCTTTCCAATTCTCCCGTATCCAAGTATCAGTGCATTGCTGTTATGTAAAGTAATTGGCATTTCCTCCATTGCAATTTGTATTGCACCTTCAGCCGTAGGAATTGCATTAAGTACCGCCATCTCCTCTCTGTCAAGCATATCTATGCTGAAGATTTTGCAAGCCTGGGCCTGATGCAGTATTTTTTCACTGATTCTTCCTGCAATAAATATTTGATTTTCATCCATGCATTTGAATACATCCTGAATCAATATTTTATCGCTGTGAAATGGTGAGTTTATACTATCATTATCATTTGAGCATGGTATGGGACCGATTACTACATCAGAACCCTTGACAGCTTCTTCAATGGTACTGCTTTGATTGAACTTAATATCAAAGCTGGCCTTGTTAAATCCATATATATTAACCGAATTTCCTGATTCTGAAATAGATTCGGCCAATTTTACATTTCTAAGATCTCCTCCGATAATACAGAATTTCTTATTTTCAATCACTAACAGACCCTCCGTTCCAAGAACTGGATATTTTAACTATTTATGACGACTAGTATATTTTATGTTACGGTTAAATACCTAGTGCCTGTACAGAATTTAACAAAAAAAAGAAATCATACCGATATTTATTGTACGATTTCTTTTCTATAACCTATTAAAAACCTATTAAAATCAATATCTAAAAATTAATATCCTACTATATAAAATCATTATCCGGCTAAATAAACCTGATTTTAACTATCCCACCAGAATGGCCGTTAGAAAGTTCAATTTGCCCTGAATGCATTTTTACTACCTGTGCTGCAAACCAAAGTCCCAGTCCATTGTGTCCACGGTCACTACGAGCCTCATCATCACGCCAAAGGCGTTCGGTAGCATGCTGTAACGCCGCCTTACTGAACCCGGGGCCTTCATCACGCACAGTGACCTGCCAGCCATTTTCCATCATTAAGCCTTCCAAATACACGTTTCTACCCGCTGGAGTATGCTCTATGGCATTCTGCACCACATTGCAGAGGGCTCGAAGTAAGCGCTCCTTCTGAATAGAGGCAGTACCCTCCAGACTGTTATGCATTTTCAGGCAAACCCCATTAGATTCTGCTACTGCTATTATACGCCTGTATAGTTCGTCAAGGACAGCAGGCAGGCTGGCATTTTCAAAAATCTCGTCGGCCCCCATTGAGAATTCAAGAAGGCTGGCCACATACTGCTTAGCCCGGCTGTTGCTTGTCACAATTGATTCTACCATTTTACGGCTGTTCTCAGAAAGATCTTCATCAAGAAGAAGTTCTGCATTTCCTCCCACAATGGTAAGAGGAGTTTTTAAATCATGAGCCAGTGCTGCTATTTCTGCCTCCCGTTCTTGCTGCGCCGCCCACTGGGAGGACAGTGAGCTGTACAATGCCCTCTTCATTTCCTCCATAGCCTCCAGAGCCCTATCATACTCCTTAATACCCGCTCGTGGAACTGTAAAGTCCAGATCCTGTGCACCTATCTTCTCACTCACTTCACTGAAAAGTTTCAGCTTTGCAGCAAGACGTCGGCGCAGCCACAGAATGTTGAGCATCAGACAGAGTACACATGCCACACCAAGGGTACCAAACCACAGGTATTGAAATGGAGGCAGCATTTGCCGCAGCTCAGGATTGGCAAATTCTGCCCTGTAATGCCAGCGGAAAACAGCGGTACTTCCATCTGCATAGGTGTACCTCGAAACATTTGTGCTGTAATTATCCTTCTGAAAATACCCGGCCAGGGCCTCCAGCTTCTTACCTTCAACATTGCTTTTCAGCACATCTCCGTTTGAAGCAAACAAAGCATATTCTGCTAAAAAATTTTCATCAGGAGAAACAAAGATTTTTGGATTTCCTGTCAGCATTTTCTCCACCTGCTGGTTGGAGACATATCCCTGGTAAATAAAGCCGGCATTTTGGAATCGGATAAGACAGAAAAACCATACCAGACAGCATAAAAGCATAGAGCCCAGCAAAAGGAGGGCAAAGCACATAAGTAAAAAAGAAAGGCTTACAGAACGCTGCTTTTTTGCCATTTGTAGCCCACCCCCCAAACAGTTTCTATAGGGTTTAGACCGTCAGCTTTCAGTTTTGCTCGAATATTTTTTATATGCTCGGCAATGGCGGATGAATCGCCCTCGGCATCAAAGCCAAAAACCGCTTCATATAATTGTTCTTTAGTAAACACTTGTCCTGCGTGCAGAGCCAGGTACTCACAAATTGCATATTCACCTTTTGTAAATGGAAGTGTGTGTTGACCTGCCATGGCCACTTTCGCCTGCATATCAAAACGTATTCCACAACGGCTGAAAGTATGAGTCGGCTGACGTACCTCCCGTCGTAAATGGGCATTTACACGTGCACGCAGCTCGGCTATGCTGAAAGGCTTTTTTATGTAATCATCAGCTCCAAGTCCAAATCCCTGTACAAGGGACACTTCGTCAGACTTAGCTGTCAAAAACAGTATAGGGCAATCCACCTCATCACGAATTCGCTGACAAAGAGAAAATCCATCCTCATTGGGCATCATCACATCCAGCAGAATAAGATCATAAAGCCGGCAGCGGGCAGGCTGCAAAGCAGCTGCATTTGCTTCGGTATCCACCTGATGACCGTCCTTTTCAAGGGCAGCGCGTACCAGAGCCAGCATATCCAGGTCATCATCCACCACTAAAAGTTTCGGCATAGTCTCCCCCTCTTTATTACTCTTGTATAACTTTACCTTCCCATTTATTAATCCATAACAATGATAAAACCAGAGCAATGGAAGTAATAATTATTAGAGAAATGATACCAGTAAAAATTTGCTCACTTGAAGATTCAAAATAACTTTTTAAAAACCTTACATTCCATTCCCAAGGAATTAAAGGCCAAATTTTATCACCAATGGCATTTTCAAAATAACCTGCTAAAATCGTACCGGATATCCCCAGTAAAACAGATATACTTGAACCAAACTTAAAAGCAACCGGTACATGTAATATATATATAAATAAGTTGCCAGATACAAAAATTAAAAAAATGATAAAATATGAACTCTGGTGTGGTATGCTTATACCCGGAATCAAATTAACTCCAATATAAAAGCATAGTTCAAATAGTATAATATTTATGGCAGAAAGAAATATTAAAAATATCACCTTCCCAAAAAATACACTTATTCTGGACTCTACCAGCCCCAGAGTATTTTGAATACTGCTTATATTCCTGTCTAAACCAATTAAAATTGGTACCACAATACTCACATAAATAGGATAACATATTTGCAAAAATATGAAAAATATCCGTACATCAGAAATAATATGGTAACCACCCGAAACATAATAAGCAAAATATGATGCTGTTATCACTATAGGCGTTAGTATATTCAATAAAACAATAGGAGTTCTTTTTATTTTGGTGAAATTAGAAACAAACTCTCTTACTATAGTCAATTGTGATACACCTGCCTCCTATACCAGCCAGAAAAAAGAATTGTTAAAAACATTACTGCCAGCAAACTTATCAACACCAGCAGCCAACTTTCCCCAAAACTCAAAATTAATCTTGAATTTTTATCAATCAATAGTCCGTTTGGTAAAACTCCAAACAATGTAATCATTAATCTGGAAGCCCAACTGTATGGGAAAAACCAAAACAATGGTGTCAGGGAAATGATCAAACCACCTAACCCACTGGCCAACAGGTTTATTACCAAAGAACCAACAAATCCAACTTTCTGAACCAGAAATAAGCAGAAAGGTATCTGCCATAATAAAGAAAACCACAGAAAGCAATACCCAATAATATAGTAACCAGTATAGCTAATTGCAGCTGAAACATCTGACAATATGGATTCGGAAGCAACAGTAATAAATGACAATAATAAAGATATTATCAAAAGATTAATGGCTACCAATATAGTTTTAGAAATAAATGTCTTCTTCAAATCGATTGGCAAACTATAAAGAGTACGGTATTTATGCTTTTGCTCCTTATTATTGGCTAAATGACATAATACCACAATAGATATTGAAGCAATGGGCATACACCAATTACATACCATTGAGCTTGAAAACCCACCTAAGCCTATACCAACAAATATAAATATTATAGATATCAGTACTAAAGCTGCCGGTATAATAAAAATGAGTTTTCTGAAAAGTGAACGTTTAAATTTTAAGTTTTCTGCTTTTAAATATGCTAGTGACATCAGGATACATACTCCTTTCTGACAATATCCATAAACAATTTTTCTAAATTTTCATTTGCATCAATTTTATTTTGGTACAACAGCACTCCATTGTATATAATTCCTATATCATCGGCTACTTTTTGTACTTCGCTTAAAATATGGCTTGATATAATTACTGAAATCCCTGACTGAACAAATGTTCTGATCATTTTCCGTAATTCTTCGATACCAAAAGGATCTAATCCGTTTGTCGGCTCATCCAGCACTAATAATTTTGGGTCGTTTAGCAGTGCTAATGCAATTCCTAATCGCTGTTTCATACCCAACGAAAAATCGGCTGTTTTTTTATTTCGGCAGTCCAGTAAATCCATTCTTTGCAAAACTTCATTGCATTTATTATCTGAAATTCCCAGAAGGGTGGCTCGCACCTTTAAATTTTCATATGCTGTTAAATTTTCATACAGTGGAGGTGATTCGATTAATGAGCCAATATTTCTTAAATCTTTTCGAGTCCAACGGTGATTATTGAAAAAAATTTTACCTGAGGTGGGCTTAATAATTCCTGTAATCATCTTCAATAAAGTTGATTTACCGGCACCATTAGGACCTAGCAAACCATAGACAGAGTTTTTCCTGACAGACATAGATAAATCTTTTATAGCATATTCTTTTTTATATTTTTTTGAAATATTATCGGTTTTTAATATGTACTCACACATCATAGTTTCCCCCATTTCATATTTTGCAGCAGTCTTGTATACTGCCCCTCCCATCAGGAGCTGCACTTGCTTCTGCTTTGTTACTGATATGGTAACATCTATTTTTAAGGATTTTATAAGGATTTTCTACTGAAAAATTTAAGATCTATAAGTTAATTGAATTTTATGGAGGACGGATTAAATATTTTGAGTTAAGCAGAATAAGAAATGATATAGGGCATAAAAAAAGCGTTCAATTCAGAACGCCTTTCCAGTTTTAAAAATTTTAATATATGCAGAAAATGGCAAATTTAATACTATACATCAGCATAACTGATACTACCATTGCCATCAATAGTTTATTATCAGAAAGCTTCCAGTCGGAGCAATACTTTGTATCAGTTTGATAGGTATAAATTTCTAAACAGTAATATCCTTTTTAATATTACCTACAGCAGAAATACTCAGGTTATCAAATTGAAATACCATATCGATTACTTCACGTATGTTGTCCATTGTAACATTATCCATTTTTTGAAGAACTTCCTCTGGTGTATTTATTCTTCCAAGCATAAGCTCTGCTTTTCCAATACTGTTCATTCGACTGTTTGTACTTTCAAGGCCCAGAATAAAGTTGCCTTTCATCTGCTCTTTTGATTTATCTAGTTCATCTCTGGTAATACCTTTTTTAATGATAAGATCAATCTCTTTTTTGGTCAAATCAATAACTGTCTGGAAATATTCAGGATTCATTCCTGCATAAATTACAAACAGTCCTGCAGTTTTATAAGTAGAGGGATATGAATAGATAGAATAAACCAGTCCTTTTTCTTCCCTGATTTTTTGAAATAGCCGGGAACTCATGCCTCCACCCAATATGTTATTCAATGCCAATAAGGCATAAATTCTATCATCTCCATGTTCCACTCCTTTAAAACCCATACACAAATGTACCTGTTCTGTGTCTTTCTCTCTAATTATAGTATTGGTTTTATATTCTGCTGGCAGATACTCCTTTTTACAGCTTTTATCACTTTTCCAGTATCCGAAATATTTTTTTACACTTTCAATCAGCTCAGACTCATCAAAGTTTCCGGCAACAGATACAACAGTATTATCAGGTGTATAGGTCTCCTGCATATACTGCTCAATCATTTTCTTATTAAATCGGTCAATACATTCATGTGTTCCCAATATGGGATATCCCAGAGAGTTACCGCTCCAAACCATTTCAGAAAATATGTCATGTACTAATTCTTCTGGAGAATCTTCGTACATTCCTATTTCCTCCAGTACCACTTTTTTCTCAACTTTTATATCGTCACTGGCAAATATAGAATTAAACAGCATATCTGATAAGATATCCAGAGAAATATTTAAATGAGTATCCAAAGTTTTAGTATAATAGCAGGTACATTCTTTTCCTGTAAATGCGTTTATTTGTCCGCCGATGGCATCTATACATTCTGCTATCTGCTTCGCTGAACGGCTGGTAGTCCCTTTAAAAAGCATGTGCTCAATAAAATGGGAAATTCCGTTATTCTTTTGATTCTCATTTCTTGAACCTGTACCTACCCAAACACCAACTGAAACTGATCTGACATAAGGGATTTTCTCATAGACCAGTCTTAAACCATTATCCAGTAATATTTTTTTATACATCAAGTCCTCCAATGCTGTTTGATATAATATTTCAAATCAACTGCCAATATAGATTTCTGGTATTAAACTGGGCGTAAACTGCTGTGTCTACGCCCAGATATAAATCTAACATATATTACATTAATTACATAACATTCTTTACTAATACAATACTACATATGTTCATCAAAGTATTTTATTTAGTTATTTTCAAAATCCTACAATTGCTTTTTAACTACTTTTCATCGGAAGAAGCGTCATCGGTCATTGCATCTTTTCTGGAAAGATTTATCCTGCCTTGCTTGTCAATTTCAGTTACCTTAACAAGTATTTCATCGCCTACACTTACAACATCCTCAACTTTTTCTACTCTCTTTTTATCAAGCTTTGAAATATGAACAAGTCCCTCTTTCCCAGGCAATATCTCTACAAATGCTCCAAAAGTGGTAATTCTGGCAACCTTACCCATATAAATTTCTCCGGGTTCGATTTCCTTTGCAATGCCATGAATCATTCTTAAAGCCTTCTGAGCAGCAGAAGCATCAGGAGTAAGTATATACACTCTTCCATCTTCTTCTATATCAATCTTAACTCCAGTCTCAGCAATAATTTTATTAATCATTTTTCCGCCAGGTCCAATGACATCTCTGATTTTCTCAGGATCAATATTGGTTGTTATTATTTTAGGAGCGTAATTTGAAAGCTGCTTTCTGGGTTCCGGTATTGTTTTTAATATAACATCATTTATAATTTGGAGACGACCTTTCCTTGTGAGCTCAAAAGCTTGTTTTATTATTTCATAAGAAAGTCCGTCAACTTTTATATCCATCTGTATTGCAGTAATACCCTCAGTTGTACCAGCTACCTTAAAGTCCATATCTCCGAAGAAATCCTCTATACCCTGAATATCCATAAATGTAATGAAGTTATCAGGATTTTCCTCATCAATTACCAGTCCTGCTGATATACCAGCAACAGGTGCCTTAATTGGTACCCCGGCATCCATAAGGGCCAAAGTACTTCCGCAAACACTTCCCTGAGAAGTAGAACCATTGGACATCAACACTTCTGAAACAAGTCTGAAGGCATAAGGGAATTCACTTTCTGACGGAATTACTGGTACAAGTGCTCTTTCAGCCAGAGCACCATGACCAATTTCTCTTCTTCCGGGCCCTCTGGAGGTCTTTGCTTCACCAACACTATAGCCCGGGAAATTATAGTGGTGCATATATCTCTTGGTTTCCTCGTTATCTATACCGTCCAGCAGCTGAACATCACCCATTGCACCAAGTGTAACAGTAGTCAGTACCTGAGTCTGACCCCTCTGGAAAAGTCCTGAGCCGTGAGTTCTGGGAAGGATTCCCACTTCTGCCGACAGAGGTCTTATCTCATCAAGACGTCTTCCGTCAACACGTTTTCCTTCTTTGAGAATATATTCGCGAACAACCTTCTTTTCAAGTTTATATAATGCATCATTGATTTTATCCTGCATGTCTGGGAACTGTTCTGCCAATGCTGCCTGTGTTTCCTCAGTCAGTTTACTTACCTTTTCATCTCTTTCCTGCTTATCTGTAGCCAATACAGCCTGCCGCATTGTCTCATATCCAAAAGCTTTAACTGCTTCAAACACTTCCGCAGGTACTTCGGCTGATTCATAGGCAAATTTGGGTTTACCAATTTCTTTAACTATTTCATTGATAAAGTCACATATCTTTTTTATTTCTTCATGACCTTTTATTATTGCATCAAGCATGACTTCGTCAGGAACAACGTCAGCTCCTGCTTCAATCATTGTTATTTTTTCCTTTGTACCAGCTAAAGTTACATACATTTTGCTTCTTGCACGCTGTTCTTCAGTTGGATTTATTATAACTTCATTATCAATCAGGCCAAGAACTACTCCACCTATAGGGCCATTAAAAGGGATGTCAGAAATACATATGGCCACTGATGTACCAATCATAGCAGCTATTTCAGGTGAATTATCCTGTTCAACTGACATTACTGTATTTACAACAGCAACATCATTTCTAAGGTCCTTTGGAAACAGCGGTCTTATAGGTCTGTCTATAACTCTTGAAGTCAGAATAGCTTTTTCTGAAGGCTTACCCTCTCTCTTTATAAAACCACCAGGTATTTTTCCTACAGCATATAAACGTTCCTCATAATCAACACTGAGTGGAAAAAAATCTATTCCTTCTCTGGGTGTAGCAGATGCTGTTGCAGTTGACAATACTACAGTGTCACCATATCTTACCAATGCCGCTCCATTTGCCAGCTGTGCCAGCTTGCCTGTCTCAACAGTCAGAGTTCTTCCGGCAAGCTCCATACTAAATGTTCTATACATGTTAGTCCTCCTAAGTTTCTAATAGTTTCGTATGCTATTTTAAACTATAGACTGTAGCATGTAGATTCTACGTCAAAGCGATTTTTTACAATCGTCTGAACATTTGGCGTACAATCTACCTTCTACCGTCCATAGTTTTTTTGCAATTATAAGTATTATTTCTCAATAACTCGTTTCTTATTTAATTTAATATTATTTGCATAAAGCGATATGTAAATTTTTCTCAATGAACATAACTAGAAAACAGGCAGGCGTTAGCCTGCCTGTTCCATAAAAAAATTACTTTCTTAAGCCGAGTTTATCAATAATGGCACGATATCTGTCAATATCATTCTTCTGAAGATAGTTTAACAAACCTCTTCTTGTACCAACCATCTTAAGAAGTCCTCTTTTTGAGTGATGATCCTTTTTATGAATCTTTAAATGATCATTTAAGTGATTGATTCTTTCTGTAAGAATAGCAATCTGTACTTCAGGTGAACCAGTATCACCTTCGTGAAGCTGATACTTGGAAATTATTTCCTGTTTTAATTCTTTATTCATGTAAAACCTCCAAATTATAATTATTAAACGCCACAAACCAGGTAATTGGACGGAGAACCCAAAAACATAGTTAGTGGTTATAAATTCATACCTTAGGTATTTTAGCACAATTCATATTTTTTTACAATAATCAATTTATCGATTGAGTCAATTTACTAAAGGAAATAAAAATTGAATTATCGTTAAATTATGAAGTACTTTGATATTAGGTTTAATACTTTATTATGCTAAATTAATAATTTTTGCATTAATTATATGGACAATATATAACATGGAATTTTTACTACTAAATAGTATAATTAGAATATCATTTGTATTATTCAAAGGAGATGATACTGTGGGCAACAACTCTGTACTATTAAAAAAAATAGTCGATAACGTCGAAAAAGTTATTGTTGGTAAACGAAACTCAATTGAACTAGCGCTGATGGCCCTTATTTGTAATGGCCATGTGCTGCTGGAAGATGTGCCGGGTGTGGGAAAAACCAGTTTGGTATCGGCTTTGGCCAAATCAATTGCAGCTTCCTTCAGAAGAATTCAGTTCACCCCCGATGTTCTTCCTTCAGATATAACAGGTTTTTCTATCTATAATCAAAAGACCTGCGAATTTGAATTCAGACCGGGAAGTGCTATGTGTCAAATCCTGCTGGCTGACGAAATTAACAGAACTTCACCTAAAACCCAGTCCAGTCTGCTTGAAATCATGGAAGAAAAACAGGTAACTGTTGACGGGACAACCTATAAACTTCCCAAACCCTTTATGGTTTTAGCTACACAGAATCCAATTGAGTATATCGGTACATATCCGTTACCCGAGGCTCAGATGGATCGATTCTTTATGAAAATCTCTCTGGGATATCCCCAGGCTGGCGAAGAAGTCTATATTCTCTCAAGATTTCTTCAGGATAATCCGTTGGAAACCCTTGAACCTGTTGCCTCCAGTGAAGATATACTGCAAATTCAGAATGATGTAAAACAGGTCTATATTGACAAAACATTAAAAAATTATGTTGTAGATATTGTAAATATGACCAGAAAAAACGAATATGTAGATTTAGGTTCAAGCCCAAGAGGTTCTCTTGCCGTCTGTCGTGCTGCACAAGCCTGGGCATACTATAACGGCAGAGATTATGTACTTCCTGAAGACATTAAAAAGATGCTTCTTCCAACCCTTTCCCACCGTATAATACTGAAGCAGGAAGCCAAATTAAAGAAAATGTCGTCTGTTGATATATTAACCAATATTATTGACAAGGTTTATATACCTTTGGTAGATAACTATGAGAAAAAGTAGAATAACATTTATTTTTTTACTGATTCTGGCATTTATATTTCGTTATAATTTCAGTGGATTCATACCTGCCTTTTTTCTGAACACATTAATATCACTGCTGATTTTCTCTATTGGCTACACTATTTATGTCTATATTCGTTTTAAATTTGTTCAGGATATTGACAGGCGTGTAATAACAAAGGGCGAATCTGTAAAGCTTATTATAAAGTTATGTAATGAAGACTTTATGATTTACCCCTATGTTTATGTGTCTTTTTTTGGTTCCCACTCTTATTTCAACTCTGAAAGTTATTCTCAAAGCCTTGCAATTACACCTTTTTCAAAAAAGGAATTTGTTTTTGATATGCAATGCAGGTACAGAGGTGAATATGAGGTAGGAATAAGTGACATTTACATAGAAGATTTTTTAGGACTAATAAGATTAAAGTATCGGATACCTGAAACCAAAAAAATTATTGTATACCCTAAAATTGAGCATTTGGTCAATTTTGATGTTTTCTCTGCCAATAGCTATGAGTCACAAAATTCATCACAGGGTAATGTTGAAGATGTGAACAGCATCAGAGATATAAGAAAATATCAATATGGAGACAGTTTTAGAAAAATCCACTGGAAGCTTTCTGCAAGAAACAATACCTTAATGGTAAAAAACTACCAGTGTATATCTGATGCTAATGTAAACATTCTTATAGACTTAAGGCGTAATTCTTATAATAAAGATGTTACTATTGCTTTAGAGGATAAACTTATCGAAGCTGCTGTTGCAGTACTGAATTATTATCTTCACAAGGGGATATCTGTAAACTATATGTATTTTGACGATAAAATTCAAATTCTAAAGGCTTCTGACAGACATGAGTTTGAATACATATATAAGATGCTTTCCACTGTTAAATTTAATCAGAATGTTCCTTTGGCCGATATAGTATCTCTTCACTATGAAAACAGTAATAATCCGAATGATATAGTTATCCTTACCAGCATTTTGGATGTAGACTTGTATAATGTCATTTATAAGGCTCAGATGTCAAAACATTCAATATGCCTGCTTTATGTTTCTCCAAAAACTCTTGTGAAGGAAAAGTTTGATGTAGTAGATGATATTCTTGATATCTTGCCTGAAATAGGTGTCAGAGCCTACACTATAAATCCAGACGATGATATTAAATTAGTATTGGGGGGTTAAACTGATGAATGATGAAAACAAATACGGTATTATTACTAACTTAATACTGGTAATGCTTATGTCTTCAAGTATCACCTGGACTCTTTATTCGTCACTGTTTATGACAAAAACCCCTGAATGGCTTATTTTTCTTGCTGTAATCCCCTTCTCCCTGCTATTCTACTTTATGTTTAGAACTAAACTTTCCACCCTGATTTCATTAATCAGTTTTTGTGCATTGTTGATTATCGGATTATCCTTAGTTATATTTTGGACAGGACTTCAGGACGTCATTATCTGGCTTAATAAATATTGGATTTGGTTTATTGATCTTGTAAACGGTTATAAGAGTAATTCCTTTCCGATATTCACCAACGGTACAATAATATGCTTAACTTTTCTTGTTACATTATTTGTTTTTATATTTACCTTTAAAATATATAATTTCTATGTGACAACCATACTGTTTTTCAGCGTGTTTTATATCCAGTTGGAATTAAAAACTCCCGGAAGTGAAATTTCCTTTGTTTTCTTTATATTCTCATTTCTTCTTTACTATTTCTTCTATATTATGCAAAGAAGAAGCAGTGAGAAAACTTACAATACAGTAAATAAACTTAAATATCTTTTGTATATTTTACCTGCGAGTATTGTTGTTTTAAGCCTTACAATGTTGTTTCCTCAGGAACAGAATCGTATTAGCATCCCCTGGCTTGATAAAAAGGTCAACAGTACAATTAATAAAATTATGGACAAATTTTCAGATGTTGATGTATCTGCTTTTGATTACTTTTCATTTGGTGTTTCAGGCTTTGGAAAATCCGACAGGCTTGGTGGTAATTTAAAACTAAATAGAACTCACGTAATGAATGTAAAATCCGATCATTCAAATTTATATTTGCGTGCCTCCTCCAAAGCGTATTATGATGGGCACAAATGGTACTCTGACAATAAAAAAACCACCTCCCTCGGTTCTGCACAGGAATTTACCTGGGAGTTGAATTCCGAATCAGAACAGTTAATCACTGGTATATCAAATGCTACTGGTGAATCTCTGGATATAGCAGAAAATGATTTTCTTGTGGATTCAACTGCTCAGATAGACTTTGTAAATCTGAAAACAAAATCATTGTTTGTGCCTGCAAAACTATACAAGTTAAGTCTTAAATCAAGCAAAGAAATTTTATCGGATAATGAACAGATGCTGTCTGTAAGTGATGTTCAGAACAAAGGATTTTCCTACAATATCGGCTATTATAATCTGAACCTGAAAAGTGAAAAGCTGATAAATTTGCTGCGAAACAGTAATACTCCGGTTAATAAAGTTAATAATGAAGCACTGTATTTTTTTGATAGTAATAATAATTATTATAAATCCAGCAACTCTTTTGTTCTGGTTAAAAGTCTTGATAAAATTGATTTTGAAAATCTTCAATCAGAAGTCTCTCGCTCAAATAAAACAATGGATAATTTTTATTCAAAATACACACAAGTTCCCGAAACTGTTACTCCCAGGGTTAGAGAACTTGCCGAAAAAATAACTGCTGGTAAAACCAACAATTATGATAAAGCTAAAGCTATTGAAACCTATCTCTCCACAAACTATCCCTATACTATTGTCCCAGGGAATCCACCGAGAAGTATGGATTTTGTTGATTATTTTCTATTTGAAGGCAAGAAGGGCTATTGTACCTATTATGCTTCAGCTATGACAATAATGCTCAGGTGTCTGGACATACCTGCCAGATTTGTTGAAGGTTATATACTGCCTCCTGCACCAACAGATGGTGTTTATAAAGTTACAGGCCAGCAGGCTCATGCCTGGGTCGAAGTTTATTTTGAAGGTTTTGGCTGGATTCCCTTCGAACCTACTTCACCCTTTGTAGCTAATCTATATGAAGACAGAACAATTTCTGCAACAGTGAGCAGTGAGATGATGGATGCCACTTATATTGACTATATGGAAATGATGAACAAATACAGGAATCAGAATGCAAGCCTGGTAATTGCTCCAGACATTGCAACCGGTTCAGAATCAGGAATGGTGAAGTCTGTCTTGATATTAATAATTGTTTCCTTAATAATAGGGGTTATTTTATTAGCATTAATTACCATAGCCTCCGTAAATTATTTCAGGTTCTACAATCTTCAAAGAAAAATTAAAAAAGGTGAGCCAAATACTTCAATTTTAACTGCATATAACTATATCTTAAAGGTGCTTAAATTCCAGGGCATAGCTTTTAACCCAGGAGAAACTCCCTCGCAGTTTGGAGAACGGGTTGAAAAGATATTGGACATAAAGAGCTTCTCCTTTAATAAAACTAGTTTCATAAAAATTACAGATTATTATGTAAAGGCAAGATACAGTCGAAATACCTTGTCTCAAACCGAGGTGACAGAAACATTAGAATTTATTGGTACTCTGCTGAATCTGATTGTTGAAAAATCAGGAAGATTCAAGGTTGGTTTCTACAGGTATTTCCTGGGTAAATTTTAGTTATACTTTCTCTTTATTCTGTTTTTTCTGTACCAAAGCTTTTTGAATAAACGAAAGTTTTGTTTCAGAAATTATAACAGCAATAAATATGAGTAAGAAACCTATTGCAAGTCTAACAGTAAGCTGTTCACCATAAAATATTATTGAGAACAGCACACCAAAAACTGATTCAAGGCTAAGAATTATTGCGGCAGCAGATGGATGTGTCCATTTCTGCCCAATATTCTGGAACAGGAGGGCAACAGCAGTTGCAAATACAGCCAGGTAAAGCAGTCCAAGGACATTCTCCATACCCCATGTGGCCGGAAAATCTTCATAGACGCTACCAATACACCATGAGAAAAGGGCTGCAAAAGCAAATTGCAGTATGGTCAGAATTATTGGATCTTTTCCTTTTCCCAGCTTTGCAACTGCTACAAGGTGTGCTGCAAACATAAAGCCACCCAATAGGGTAAATGCATCGCCAAATCCCACGGTAAAATCCCCCTTCAGGGAAACCAGGCCAATACCTGATACACACATAATGGCAGCTATAAAATTATATTTGTCAGGCTTTGATTTGCCTACAGCCCAAAACAGAAATGGGACAATAACACAATAAATTGCAGTTAAAAAAGCATTTTTGCCTGGTGTAGTATCAGTAATTCCAATAGTTTGTGTGCCATAGCCCAAAAACAAAAAAAAGCCAATAATTGCACCTTTCAGGACATATTCCTTATTTATTTGCTTAACTTTTTTCCAGAATACTATGCTTAGAAGAATACTGGCAATTGTAAATCTAAAGCCTAACAAAATAAATGGCGGAAAAACATCCACCGTATCCTTCATAATAATAAATGAACTTCCCCATATAAATGCAGCCATAAAAAGTGCCAGCTTGGGAAACAGTTTACTTTTGTAAAATTGATTTATATTAATCAATCCCTTTCATTAATAATTAATTTGATATTTACTATATAGATAGTTGTTTTGACGTTAGTACATATTGACACATTAATGTAAAGAATTACTCATCATTACTCCGACATAGAAACTATATCACCATGTGAATCCACAAAACTATATTTGGAGTAAATCATATTAATCAACTTTAATCTTATAATAATCATAAACAGTAGACTCTTTGAATCCACAAGTATTCAATGGTTCATATTTACTCCAGATTTCATTAAGTGCAGTTTTATATATTCATATAGTTTAAGTTTTCCAGAGTATTGACAGTATAATCTGCCAATGAAATATCCTGTATTCCGGAGTTTGGATTGAAATATGCAATACATTTCATACCAGCAGCTTTAGCTGCTTTTACTCCATTTCCCGAATCCTCCAGTACAATACATTCCTTTGGAGCAACCTTCAATTCTTCTGCTGCCTTCAGGAAAATGTCAGGAGCTGGTTTACCGTGTGTCACTTCCTCCCCACTAATAATAACATCGAAAGAATCATAAATATGTAAACTTCTTAAAACCAATTCAATAAATTGTCTTGAAGAAGATGAAGCTAACGCTACAGATATCCCTTTTTCTTTTAAATCCATTATCAATTCAGGAATTCCTATTATTGGCTGTAATTCACTTTGTCCGAATACCTGAGCCTTATATTGATATTGAATTTCCAATAATTCTTCTACTGTTGCATTAATATTGTACCTCTGTATTAGAATGGCCCACATTTCAGGATTTGTAACTCCTACAAAGGAATTTAATTCATCATCAGAAATATCAACTCCATATTTCTTCATAACCATTCTATCGGTTTGAAAATGCAATGGCTCACTGTCAATAATTACTCCATCCATGTCAAATATAAATGCTTTTATCATATTTCCCCCATTAATATAATTCATATATAAGTAATGAAAAAACGCGTAATAGCGCTTAATCCTAATGAAAACATAGGATATATTATACAACATATTTTAGCAGTTGTGTTAATATTTTTTGAATTGTAAAACCATGCCGACATCTGCCCTGTAGCTTACTGTCCCGTTTGTTGTATTAGATTGATGTATTCGTTTGCTATATTAATATAAGTTTTAAAGTAAAAAACAACTGATACCTATAAGGTGTAATAGCTGTTTTTTATATTTTTACCGGGCAAAGGAATTATTCCGGAAAGCTATATCCTGGAAGCGGTAAAGTAACCATGAATTCTGTTCCTTTATTTAAGCAACTTTTTACCTCTATATTACCTTCATGCGCTGCTACGATAGCCCTGGTTATTGCTAAACCTATTCCAGATCCTCCTGTTAACCTATCTCGAGACTTGTCAGCCCTATATAATCTTTCAAAAATAAATGGAAGATCCTCCTCAGGAATTCCTTGTCCATTATCCTTTATAATTATTTTTACTGAATTTTTCTGTGTCTCCACTTTAACACTTACAAGCCCTCCTTCAGGAGTATATTTAAGTGCATTTGACAATAAATTTACAATTACCTGACTGATTTTATCACGGTCGGCATATATTTCGGTGCTTGTACCATCAAAATTCACACTTACTCCTTTGCTTAAGAATTGGCTTTCAAAATTCTGAAGCAGTCTTTTTACGTGTTCAGTGATATCAAACAATTCCCGGTCCAGGACAAGCATATCATTTTCATATCTTGTCAGCTTTTCAAGATCCCCTACCATTTTGCCAATGCGAACAATTTCTTCATGACAGCTCTTTAGTCTTTCACTGTCCGCAGGCCATATGCCATCTATCATAGCTTCCATATGACTTTGAAGGGTTGCCAGTGGTGTTCTCAGCTCATGAGCCAGATCCCCTGTCATCCTTTTTCTCAAAGCCTCTTGTTTTTCAAGTGAATGAGCAAGCTGATTAATGGTTAGGGTCAGCTCTTTTATTTCATTGGTTGTAGAATCCTGGGTTATTCTTTCTGAGTAATATCCCTTTGAAATTGATTTGGCAGCTGCTATAACCTTTGATATTGGTGAGCTCAGCCTTCTTGACATAAACCAACCCAATATTAGTGCAAATACAAGTGAAAATACACCTACGCCTATAAGTACATTATTAAATGCTGTTATAAAGGCCTGGTCGTGCTCATTAAGATAATAAGGGCCATAAGTACCAATCTCTACTACACCAACTTTGCCAAGGTTGTAATATAATGGATATGGAACCTCTTTATAACCGGAGTTTTTTGTCCCGGATGTTCCACTTGCATTGTAAGCCATATGTTCAATTATTTTCTGACACATACCATTATTATGTTCCTTGGCATCCCAAATAATTTTCCCATTTATATCTTTAACAACAATAATAATACCGTTTATCAGATAGCTTTCACCTAAAGACTCAATGTAATCAATATTCCAATCATTATTGCCCTTATATTGAGCGGCCAGTGTGGAAACAATCTCTTTGTTTCTAAGCTGTTGATTCTCATTTACATATTCTTTGAAATGCTTTTCAACAAAAAAATTTGTCAATATACTGATTAAAAAAACAATAATTACTGCAGCAAAAATATATGAAATGGACAGCTTTGCCCTTAAGCTGTTTACCATTTAATCACTCCTTAACAGTGAATAATCTATATCCTACCCCGTGTACTGTTTGCAAGTACTTTGGTAATTTAGGGTCATCTTCAATTTTCTGCCTGAGATTTTTTATATGTGTATCAATGGTTCTGTCAAAGCCCTCAAAATCTTCGCCAAGGGCAGTACTAATCAACTCATCTCTTGTAAAAGTTTTGTTTGGGGACCTGATCATTGCAAGCAATATTTTATATTCGTTTGGAGTAAGATTAATAACCTTTTCCTTTTTCCTGACCTCATGCTTAAGATTATCGATTACAATATCACCAAGTTGAATAACATTTTGTACCATCATTTTGTCAGAACTTCTTCTTAATACTGCTGCCACTCTGGCTACAAGCTGTCTAGGACTGAATGGTTTTAGTACATAATCATCTGCTCCCATATCCAAACCTTTTAATATGTCTTCCTCTTCAACTTTTGCAGTTAGCATTATAATTGGGATACCGGATTCTCTCCTGATATTTCTGCAGATTTCTTCGCCGGTAATATCTGGTAGCATAAGATCTAAAACAATAAGGTCAGGATTGAGTTCTTTATACAGTACCATAGCCTGTCTGCCATTATTGGCTGTATATACCTGGTAGCCGCTATGTTCAAGATATGATTTTACAACCTCCACAATTTTTTGCTCGTCATCAACTATTAGTATCTTTTGTGACACTTTCATATACTCTCTCCCAATAAGCTATTGTAAAAATAATTTACTTTCCAACAATCCAACTAAACTTACAGATATTAATTACATTTTCATATGCCTCAGCTTAATTATGATAAAGTAAATTCCTTTACCTCAGCCAATATAAAGATACCCCGCTTCAATCTCTGAAACGAGGCACCTTATTCATAAATAAACCAAGTTAGAACAATAATAATATCAATAATTAAACAAGTTAGAACAATAATAATATCTATAATTAAATAATTAATATCAATAAAGTTCTAAAAATAATATTAATAATGTAATAATACTATTATTTAATTACATCGTAGCCCTGTTCTTCAATTGCTTCCATAATAGCTTTTCCGGTTACTTTTTCCGGATCAAATTCTACTGTAACTTTTTTATTTGCAAGGTCTACCGATACCTTATCAACTCCGGCCAATGCTCCAACAGCTTTTTTTACACTATTTTCACAGTGACTGCAGGACATTCCCTCAACATTTAATTCTGTAATTTCCTTAGCCATAAAATTCCCTCCATGTTTTTAGTTTTATATCACTATTGTAGCTAATATTTTTATTACCTGTTAAGGTAAATAGTAATTCCTATTAAAATATCTTATATTATTTGAATTAATATGGTTTTTGATTCTGTATTATTTCTTATTAGGCTTAAAGCGCTTCAGACTCAATGAATTTGTGACAACCGATACAGAGCTGAATGCCATTGCACCTCCGGCAATGATTGGACTCAATAAGCCAAAGGCTGCAAAAGGGATTCCAATTATATTATATATAAATGCCCAAAACAGGTTTTGCTTAATCTTTTGCATTGTTTTTCTGGACAGTTTAATTGCTGTTGGAATGGTACGCAAATCCCCGCTCATTAATGTTATGTCTGCAGCTGCAATGGCTACATCGGTACCGGTGCCTATTGCCAAACCAATGTCTGCTGTTGCCAGTGCCGGAGCGTCATTTATTCCGTCGCCCACCATTCCTACGATTCTGCCCCTCTTCTTAAGCTTTTCAACTTCTTCAGCCTTATTTTCAGGAAGTACTTCCGCCAAAACATTTGCAATCCCTACCTGTTTAGCTATTGCATCTGCGGTTCTTCTGTTATCACCGGTAATCATATAGACTTCAATTCCCATTTTTATTAGCTCTTCAATTGCCCCTTCAGAGCTTTCCTTTACAGTATCAGCAACAGCAATTATGGCTTCAGCCTCATTATTTACCGACATAAGCATGGCAGTCTTGCCATCATCCTCCAATGCTGAAATAATGTTTTCTATGTCTTGGGTGTTGATTCCTTTCTCCTTTAAAAGCTTCCGTGTCCCGATGTAAATTTCCTTATCACCAACAACAGCTTTTATACCCATTCCAGGAATTGCCTCAAATTCATCAGGATCAGGAATGTTACCATAATCTGTCTTGCCCTTTTCGTATATGGCAGCACCTAAGGGATGCTCCGAATTTTTCTCAGAAATTGCAGCCAGTTTGAGGAGCTCAGTTGGGTCCTGTTTATTAATAGATATAATATCTGTTACTTCAGGCTTACCATTTGTAATGGTTCCAGTTTTATCCAGTACAATACTATTTAATTTATAAGCTCTTTCAAGATACTCTCCGCCTTTTATTAGAATACCGTTTTCGGCCCCCATTCCTGTACCTACCATTATTGCTGTTGGAGTTGCCAACCCCAGCGCACAGGGACATGCAATAACTAATACAGATACTGCACTTACTATAGCTTCAGTGAAATCACCTGCAGCCAGATACCATATAAGAAATGTAATTAAAGCTATTCCAATTACTACAGGTACAAATATTCCTGACACCTTATCTGCAATCTTCTGTATCGGTGCTTTTGAACCCTGAGCATCTTCAACCATTTTTATTATCTGAGATAATGCAGTATCTTTTCCAATCCTGGTTGCTTCAAACTTAAATGTACCAAATTTATTAATTGTAGCACCGATAACTGTATCTCCAGTTTTCTTTTCGACTGGTAAGCTTTCACCGGTAAGCATTGATTCATCTATTGAGGAGTTTCCTTCAATTATTATACCGTCTACTGGAATTTTTTCACCGGGCCTTACAACAACAATATCTCCGACCTCAACATCCTCAACAGGTATATCTTTTTCAACACCATTGATAACAATCCTGGCAGTTTTAGCCTGAAGCCCCATAAGTTTTTTAATAGCTTCTGAGGTTTTACCTTTTGCAACAGCTTCAAAATATTTTCCAAGAAGTATTAAGGTAATAATTACGGCACCTGCTTCAAAATACAGTTCCTTCATCATTACACCAGGCTCTGAAGGTACAAAAAAGGCATTGTATATACTAAAGAAGTATGCTGCGGAAGTTCCCATAGCAATTAATACATCCATGTTGGCACTTTTTGCTTTTAAAGCATGATATGCGTTTTTATAGAATCTGAACCCTATCACAAATTGCACAGGGGTAGCGATTATCAGTTGAAAATACTCATTATGAAGAAAAGCAATATTAATTTTTAGCAGCGAAAGAATCATGGCCAAAATCAGAGGAGAACTTAAAACAACTGAGGCAATCAATTCTGTTCTCAATTTCTTTATTTCTTTATCTCTCTGTGATTTTTCTTTGTCCTGAGATACGTCCTCTACCTTTTCTGCCTTGTATCCAAGATTTTCAACTATATTGATAATATCTGATACTTTAACTAATTTTGTATCAAACTCAATGACTGCTCTTTCTGTTGCCAGATTTACAGCTGCTCCTGATATGCCTTCCATTTTTCCAAGCCGTTTTTCAATTCTTGCTGAGCATGCTGCACAGCTCATACCGGTTATTTTCAATTCAATTTTACCCTGTTTTTTGGGAGTTTCCTGAAGAACATCATATCCCAATTTTTTCACAGTTTCAATTATTTTAACGGAATCTGTCTGTGTATCATCGAATTCCACTGTTGCTTTTTCTACAGCAAAATTTACATTTGCCTGTTTAACTCCCTCCAATTTGCTAAGCCCTTTCTCAATTCGTGCAGCACATGCTGCACAGGACATTCCGGTTATACTAAAGCTCTCTTTTCTTACCATAAACATTTTCCCTTCTACAAAGCACATATAATTCCAATCACATATCCGGTTATTGCTATTATTATATTAGATTATATATACTGTAACTTTCAATCCACAGCTTTCTCCGCCTAATCTGCCATCAATCAACTCTGGATTAAAATTATTGGCCTCTCTCTGACTATATCCATGTTAAAACTATTAATATCATCTACCACTTTTATATACCCATTTAGCATACCCATCCAACATATAAAATTAAAATCATTTTCAGGATTAAATGCTCCGTTTTCAATTTTGTAAGATATTACTATCATTATAACTACTCCTGTTTTCAGGTATCAAATCCTGTTCTGACAAGTTTGATAAATCTGATACAACCTTAATGTTGCTGCTTATCATACCCATCCAGCAGGTATAAACGAAATTGCCTTCCTCTTCGGGAGTAAATTCAATGTAGTTGTCACCGACTGTAAGTTTCTTTTTTATATTATACTCAGTAATAACTATCGGATTATTACATCCGTTAAGTTCACCATCTTCAACTATAATATTCCACCTGACGGGCACTCCTTTTTGAACAGTAATAGGAGAATAACTTCCCGCTTCAAGCCTGGTAGTAACAGTTTGCACACCGTTCTCTATCTTTGCTACATTTGCCGAGGCTTTTGAAACATTCTTTACTATATTTAAATTATTTATCCCTGACAGATTTAACCCTCTGTTTATCATTAAAATACCCAGCATCATTACTAATAAGGCACTTACCTTCAGCATCTTTTGAGTTAACTTCCTGGTAATCAGCGAGCTTAATGCTCCAAACCCAAACATTAGCGGTACAGTACCCAGGCTGAAAAGCAAAATGGATAAAGCACCTGCAACAAAACTGCCCGTTCCTAAAGCATATAACTGCATAGCCTGCAGTGGTCCGCAAGGCATTAATCCATTTAGAAGTCCAACAATTAGAGGGCCTTTGCTGCGGGTACCATTATGAACTTTATTCCCCAGAAATCTGGGAAGTCTCGGATTTAGCTTTCTCAACCAGGGAAAAATATTAAGCATGTTAAGTGCCATAATAATCATAAATAGACCGGAAATAACTGCAACAATTCCTTTAGCAGTGCCTGAAAAGCTGATTACAGAACCAAGTGCCCCTACAATACCTCCCACCGCAGTATAGGCAATTACTCTTCCCAGATTGTATAACAAAGCTGGCTTTAACTTTGAGGCTTGTTTTTCCCATTCTGCTGAATTTTTTGCTATACCATTGACATACACCATACATACCGAAAGATTTATACCACCGCACATGGCAATACAGTGTAAAGAGGTCAACAGTCCTATAAAAAATAGAATACCGTAACCCATGGACTGGTCAATATTTGGTATAAAGTTAAAGCCAACAGTATTACCAATTATTAAATACAGAACAAATATAATTATTCCTGCACCAAGCAGCTGAACAATATTTTTGTCTGCTTCATTCTTTTTACAGGTTGTCTTTTCTGAGAAAATATCAATTGAAGAATTATGTGAAGGGTTATTTAAAACCCTATAATCCAATTTTTCTATTGCCTTAATTATTTCCTCCAGCTTTATTGAATTTGAATCATAGGTTACATAAACAGCCGAACTGTTAAATATAGCTCTGACCTCGTCTATGCCCTCCAGTTTATTCAGTGTATTTTCAATACGTGATTCACATCCCGTACAGGTCATACCATTAATATGAAGCACTCTTGTGATTATATTTCTTTCCATTTAACCTCCACCGGAACTGTACTATTTAGTCTTCCAGTTATTTGTGAACAGATTCTTATTTTGTGCTATAAATTCCATTGAAATAACAATATTAGTTCCGTCATCGGTTTTGTTTTCACTGGTTATGGGAACGGGATTGCAGCCACCTCTTTCCAACTCAACCATATCCATGGAAAACTGATTCCCACAGTTCTGACAAACCAGTATATCACCTTGCTGTCTGTAATATGCTCTTGGTGAACCATTACATACCTGGCAGGTATTAAAAGCAGTTCTTATTGATCCGTCACCAGCCCTCACAGCAAGGATCTCCATTTTTTTGCTACCCACCATAACCGGATAGAACTTAACTGTTTCGGTAACTTCATTTTTATTTATAATCACATCCTTGTCCGAAGTCAAAGATACATCTTGATTTCTACTATCAAAACCCATTTTTGATATAATAATTATAGTACCAATAATTATTACAGCCAAAATAAGAATTGATTTACGCTTGTCTTTACTCAGATGTACTTTTTGATTTTTATTTTTCATAATCTCCTCCCAGAACTAATATCAGTCATTTACAATATATCAAATGTTTATGGAGATTTTATGAAGATGAAATAATATGGATTAATATAATTATATTTTATTAAAATTGACTAACATAAAAGATAACATATATTTACATTTGATAAAAACTACAGTAATATAGTTTTATGTAGATTAATAAATCATTAGCCAGCGTGAAAAACTCTTGATATTTCAATATCTTTTCACGCAGGGATTATCCTACCTTTCTTTTATTACTATTTGTGTACGCAATGTGAGCGTAGATGGGAGATTTATATGAAATCTGTAAAAATGACATACATATCCAGTTGTATTTGCGGATTTGTGCTTTTTATTATCGGAATTGTTTTGCTCATCAATATTAATAATGCTCCTGGTCCAGTCAATAATGATAATGTCACAACAGAAAATAATACTAATCAATTTAATATTATAGATAATTATACTGTAAATAAAAATCCCATTAACTTCCTGGTTCTAATCAAAGAAGCTTCCGGAAATAATACCGATACAATAATTATTGCCAATTATGCACCTGAAACCCGGCAGATAAATCTTTTAACTATTCCAAGAGATACAAAAGCATTTAGTAAAGATAACATAAAAATAAATGCTGTTTACAACATAGGGACAAAAGGTACATTAAAACCCAGCCATGTAGTTAAGGTTGAAGCAATGGAATATACAACTCAAACCATAGCAAATCTGACGGGTATAGATATAAATTATTATGTATACCTTGAAATTGACACCATTAAGGAAATAATCGATAAGCTTGGCGGAATATATTTTGATGTGCCAGCCAAACTTAGATATGAAGATCCTACCCAGAATCTGCACATTGATCTGGAAAAAGGGTATCAACTGCTTGATGGTGATAAAGCCGAGCAATTTTTGCGCTTCAGACAACCTCAAAGGCGTTATTATTCATCTGCTGAGTATAAAGAGGTCAGAAAAATATATGATGGCTCAGATTTAGTAAGAACAGAGATGCAAATCAAATTTGTCAATGCCATCATTGATCAAAAAGTGAATTTGCTCGATCTTCCAAAGCTTATTCCCATTATAAACTATGCCTTTGACAATGTGGTTACAAACATAGAATTAAATAATGTTCTTTCATTATTTCGCGCCTTTACCCAGGGCTCCAGGCCTGAAATGAACACCTTTAAGCTGTATGGTATTGATAAGCGGATTGACGGTCAGGCTTTTATTATTTACAACAATACAGTTGAGGATACAAAAAGTAAGAAAATATTAAGGTCTGATGAAGTTATAGAAGAATATTTCAGTGTTCCTGATGCAAAGTTTATCCCGGATAAAAATAAAAGATATGATTTTTCAGTGGCAAGAGGTAGTAATCCATCAAACTCCGAAACCGATTCAGTTGGTGACAACACTGACAGGCCTTAGGCTCATTTATCCCAAGGCAGCAAAAGAGTAGATGTGCAAAACTGTTTGATATTCGTTTGCAATCATAACTTTCAATATAATTAGAAAAGGATTTGTACTTTTAAACATATTAAGGTCATAATGCTATTCAATCAGGGGAATGCATTATGACCTCCTGGTTTTAAGAAATATAGTTATTATATAAATGTTTACAGTAACACCAATGACTTCCAGGCCTTGTTAATGATATCAATGTTTTTTGTACTATAAAAAATCTTGATTACTGAAAATTCTAATATATGTGCTTTATTACCCTTTTGAACCAGATATATTTCGTTTTTGAATGTTATTCCATAGTCACCTTTAACTTCAGCAATATACTTAACATAACTTATTCCTTTATCTGTTGTTAATGTTTCCTTACTTTCAACCTTTACATTGGTCCTACTCTTAATTATTTTATCAAAATAATCTACCAAAATGCTCAGACTATCAACATCATCAAATGTTGTTATAGAAAAGGAGCTTTCCATATTATAGAAAAACTGATAAGTGTCAGTATTATAATTATCTTCTATCCAATCTACAGGAATAGACATTGTAAAGCCATGCCCTTCAATTTTCCTTAATCTGTCTTCTAAAGATACCTTTTTTGGATCAAGTAGTTTTCCTGTTACCTTTGCGTCCAGCTTCTGAAAACTGAAGGAATTTATCATACCCTCCACTTGTCTTCTTTTACTAAACTGATTGTATACGTTTTCAGGAATTTCCGATTTAACAATATATTTGTAATTATTATCAGCAAAGAACATCTCACAACCATATAATGTGGTTGAATGTAATTTTAAAGTATAGTATACCTTGATACCTTCAACACCATTAATTTTCACTTTCTCTTGTTTAGTTATTGAATAGTGCTCTGAATTATAATGGGCGGCATCAGCATCTAAATACTTTTTGGCAATTGAATCTAATGTCTCTCCATTTTCAATAGAGTATACCTGAACTGAAAAATATTCATAATCATTGCCTTCAAAGACTATTATGTTACGTAAATTATCAGATTTAATTTCTTGATAATATGGTATCATGTCTACAGTCCATTTTAACCTTGTATCCTGATACTTTCTATAACCATCCTTTGTTACATCTGAGAGATCCTCTGTACTTCCATCATTATTAAATTTAAAGTCAAAGGATTGTATTAGATTCTGATACTTTTCATCATCATATTGATCTTCATTATCAGTGACAATAAAAATATTATATTCTGTTGTTTTAGTTATATATACTCTTTCCCTAATCGTTTTTTCGTCATTGCAATAAACAAACTCAACATATTTTTGACCATTATTTCTATCTTCCACGAAGTCGATTAAAGTATACCCCTGTATAGCTTCCTTGATATTCATTACAGCATAGTCAAGACTTGCGCCCTCGGAATTATATAGAAAAATGGCTACAGTGTAAGAGTTATCCTGAGCTACAAAAATATTTTCTGAGCCGTTGAAATTTCTATATTCAAGCTTTAAATCATCAGGCAGCATCATTGACCATTTATAATAACTGTCTCCCACCTTTGACTTCTTTGTTTTCTTTATTAATGAGCTAAAATCTTTTATACTGTTTGGATTTGCAATTTCTTTTATAAATTTAATTGTACCATTGGTTGTGGACACATCGGCTCCAAGAATATTGTGACTGGTAAAATATAATGGAGAGATTTTGGCAAACAAAAAGGGAGAAAT